>OGHH01000350.1_pt1 | contig 51998 bp, 52 predicted proteins | sample 1571471 | NCBI WGS metagenome assembly OGHH01 (sample SAMEA2581936, study PRJEB24529) | metagenome | biome: Human gut stool | place: China | collected 2011
ACTGACGATGTTGTATGCTTAAAAAAGAAAACCCCTCAGGTTTTTACGTTGATCCCGTATTCTACAGAATTACCCTAATTAATGAAACAGAAAAGTCGCAAATGCTTATTTATTAGCGATTTGCGACTTTTCTTCTGTGATTCTAGTAACGTTTATTAATCGCTTGATTATTAGATGTTTTGCATATTTGTATGACCTACAATATGCCTACATTTCTTGTCTAGTACAGGTTATTTCTTATTTAATAATACTTGTATTAGACGTTCTTTCTCTTCGATTATCCTTTCTAAATCAGCTATTTTTGCATCCTTATCAAGGTCATTTGATTTTATTCCAGGTATAGGAATATTATCAAAGAATACACCTACAGGAACCTCCAAAACCTTTGCTATTGCCTCAATGGTTTTTGTATTCGTTGTTCCATTCCTGACAATAGCCTGTATGCTACTATCTTCTTTTCCTATACGTGATGCAAGTTCTCGTATAGTGATTTTCCTTAACTCACATAATTCTCTTATTAGCAAGAAATTAGCCATATCACACCTTTGTTATAACTTTTATTAACGTAATTCTTATTCACTTGTAGTGAAAATAATTATACCTTTGCTATGTAAAGTTAATAACAATAAGTATATTTATCACAAAGGTATGACGAAAAAAAAATTAAAAAGGAATGAGGACGGCGAGAAACTAAGAATGTACCTTTTGAATCTGCCGGTAAAAGAATCTTTTGAAATGTCCCTTAAGTTGGCAGACGCATGTAAAGTGCCATTACATACCTTTCGTAATTGGCGGGGTAGTCGTTGTCGTATTCCCGAACTTGCAAAGGATAAGATCGAGGAAGTAACAGGCGTGAAAATCTTCCATAGTGAGAACCAATAAATAAAAGAAAAATGAAATCAAAGAAATTAGAAATCGAAATTCCGGAAGGTAAAACAGCCGTCTGGAGAAATGGTGTATTAACTCTTATTGATGAACCGGAGAAAGAGGTAAGAGAACGTATTAAGACGTTTGAGGACGCCTGCCATGAAATTGGCATCGATGCAGAAGCATGGAACCGAGATAAAATATCCCTCGGTCTTGAACCTGACGTTCTGGCTTTCCTGAAACTCCGTATCATTGTCAAGGCTTTAAATGAAGGCTGGGAACCTCGATTTACAGAGGATGAATGTCGTTATTATCCCTGGTTTATTCTTTATACAGGGTAAGAATACAACAAGTTAGATGAGGAAGAAAAGTCTCGTGTGGTGTATCGGTCGAACAACTACGCGGCCGCGTTAGGCGGTGTTTCGTATGCGTACGCGAATAACGTTTCATCGTACACGTATGCGAGCATCGGTGTTCGTCTTGCCTTCAAAACGTCGGAACTGGCTGCATATTGCGGGCGACAATTCCTTGATATCTGGGCGGACTTTGTTTTTCTTCCGGAAGAGAAAAGTGAATAAATAACCGGGGCGGCTTTTGCCGCTCCACAGAATAACCGCCGGAGTGTGGAGATAACCCCGAAGGGCGAAAGCGGGTGTTATTGGTAGTTCGATGCTATCCTCCGGCACAAATTGAAGAATAAATTAAATATAAATTTAATGACAAAAAAGTATTAATATGAAAAAAAAGAAAATTTTAATATTAGGCGGACAAGGTGTTGGGAAGACCCAATTAGCAGATATCATTTCAAAAGGTCTCAATATCCCGATAATTGAAGGTGTTGAAAGACTGGAGAATTTACCGAATGAGGAAGGTGTTTATACGTCTAATTCAATTTCTATTGAAGTGGCTAAAATTGGTCTACCTCGGGGATTTACATTAATACATATTGAGTAATTCAATACAAATCTATAAACAGAAATGAGTAAAAAAGTCTCCATAAAAATAACTGAAGCACAACCGCTTCCTTGTCCTTATTGCGGTGGCTTTTACGGTTATCAGTATAGTGATCTGTTTAGAATGAGTTATACGAGTGTGCATACTTCCGACGGCACATATTCCGGTGGGGAATATTCCGACGGAGTTTCCTTAAACAAGGGTAAATTAGCTTATTGTGTGAATTGTGGTACCAGATTACCTTTTACCTTGATACGTGAAGGTGGGGAACAAATCGAATAATTAAAAATTAAATGTAATGAAAGTAACTATTATCACCCCCGATGAATTAACCACGCTACGAATAGAAGGTAGTAGTGGAACCTATAAAATATTCAGCAGTTTCCGCCCCATGGAATCCCCTGCGTTCGTGGATGCGGTAGACAGGAAGTATAATTTGGCGGAAATAAAGAATCTTTCCGGCGGAAAAGGTTATTTCCTGGTACACCTGAACAAGAAGCAACAGAAAACCATACAGGAGGATTTATGTGCTATCCTTTACGATAGTGTGCCGTGCCTTCTATAAATTAAGACAATTTTAACGAAATGCCATGAAAGAAGACAGACGCCTAAGAAACCTACGTTATCAGATGCGGAAGAAAGGTTACCAGTTCGATACGAAGAACCTGGTGGCCATTATGCCTTCACATGACAAACGTTCTCTTCTCCAGGAAAGGAGATTAAGCAAATTCGGTTTTTCAATTCAATATAACATGTTTGAACAATGAAAGATAAAAATTTAAAATACATCGCCCACGCTATTATCGTGGTTGCCTTTATGGGCCTGATTGCCTTTGTCATTTATTATACGGGTAAAACCGCTTTTCTTTGGCTGTTATTATTCGTTTTCCTGTATCAACCTTGGGGAGACTTGAAAACAGAACAGAAGGAAAATAACGAAAAATAAGTAACTACGTAACTTTATAACGATGATAAAGGCAGAAGACATCTACAAAGTAACCAACAACGGGCTGGATATAATTCTACATTATTATCCGCAAGCCCGGGATTGTGTCGGAACCAACCGCCATTTCAAACGCCGGCCGTCAGAAGACGACGCGTCGGCCTGTATCAAGCTATTCGGAAAGGAAGGTTCCCAGCAGGTTTATAAGGTAACGGATTTCGGCGATACCGGAACGGCTCAAAGCCCTGTCGATATCTGCATGTATGAGGAAGGCCTCCGGTTTAACGAGGCTATTCTTAAACTTGCGTCCATGTACAACGTAACCGATGAACTTAATCGTAACGTAAACAAGCCGGATATCCGTAAGGTTCCGGCTAACCAGGATCAGAAAGACGGCACTAAAATTTTCGAGCTTGCCGATCATCTCACCCCGGATCAGTTACGCATACTCGGCCCCCGTGTCACCCGGGAGAACGCCGAGGCCCTGCACTGGTATTCGGCCAAGTATATAGGGTATGTAAAAAATCGCGAGGTAACTTATAAATACGCGACTGCGACATACCCTATCTTTATGCGCGAATGTCTGGTAAAACCGGCCGAAGGTGACACGCCCGAAGTGAAGTTCTATAAAATATACGAGCCTTTGAATCCAGACAAGCAGTGGCGTTTTTCCTACACCCCGGAAGGTGTCAAGCCGAAGGACTATATAAACGGCCTTTCCGAACTGAAAGCCTTATACCGTGAATTTAATTCCAGGGAAGAAGCCGCCTTTAAAAAGAATCCGGCCAATGCAGAAAAGCCCTATAAGGAGCAGAAGCTGCAGGAGGCGTTTATATGTTCCGGAGAGCGCGACGCCCTGTGCGTTAAATCGTTGGGCTTTTCTCCGGTCTGGTTTAATTCGGAATCGTACAAACTTTCCGAACAGGACTATAAAGAGATCATGAAATACGTTGAAGTCCTGTATAACATACCTGATATCGACACGACGGGCAGGGTGAAGGGTACGGAACTTGCACTACGCTTTATTGATATCCACACGATCTGGCTACCGGCCTGGCTTAACACTTACCGGGACCAGCGGGGCAAACCGCGTAAAGATTTCCGGGACTTTATGGAATTACGAAGCAAGAACGAAGATTTCCGTAACCTTATGACGCTTGCCATGCCCGCCAAATTCTGGTATTCCAAGTTTAACGAGAAATCCCGGCAATGGGATCACAATATAGACGCGGACTGCCTTCACTACTTTTTACGTCTTAACGGTTTCTATTCGCTTCATGATGAAAATTCCAGTTCAACGAAATACATCCGTATTACCGGCAATATCGTAAAACTGATAAAGGCAAAGGATATCCGGAAGTTTATCCGCGGTTGGGCCCAGGATAGTTTTTTATCCCGCGATATAAGAAACCTTATTTTGAACAGCCCCAAACTATCAGATACAGCCCTGGACAATTTGCAGGAAATAGAACTGGACTTTACCAATTATACCCATAATACACAGATGTTCTTCTTTCCCGGTTGCAGCATGGAGGTAAGCGGTACCGGTATAAAGGAACATCCGGCCAACGGCAGCACATTATCCCACTACGTTTGGGAAGAAAACGTACTGAAACACAAAGTTCGTCTTATGGAAGACATGTTCACTATTTCCCGTAAAAAAGACATAGAGGGCAACGATGTGTTTGATATCCGGATAAATGCCGTTCCGTCTAACTTTTTCGGTTATGTAATCAATTCGAGCCGTGTTTACTGGCGTAAGGAGCTGGAATATAATTTCGATGATAAGAGCGTAGGAGAAGCGGAATCTTACCGGGAAAAACATAAATTCGATATCGAGGGGGAAGGCCTCACGGCGGAAGAAGTGGCCGAACAGAAAAAGAACCTTATCAATAAGATATTTACTATCGGTTATATGTTGCACCGGTATAAATCCCCTTCCCGTGCCTGGGCACCGCAGGCCATGGATAACAAGATCGGTGAAGACGGGGAATGTAACGGACGTTCGGGCAAATCATTCATGTTCAAGGCCCTTTCCTACTTTATGAAGACCGTCAAGCTTTCCGGCCGTAATCCTAAACTAATGGATAACCCGCACGTGTTCGACCAGGTGAACCAGCATACCGACTTTATTCTGGTGGATGATTGCGACCGGTATCTTAATACGGGCCTGTTTTACGATATCATCACGTCAGATATGACCGTGAACCCGAAGAACAACCAGTCGTTTACTATACCGTTCGAGGAATCGGCCAAGCTGGGATTTACAACCAATTACGTTCCTATTGATTTTGATCCGTCTACGGAAGCCCGTTTGCTGTACCTGGTATTCTCCGACTACTACCACCAGCGTACGGAAGATAACGACTACCGGGAAACGCGTTCTATCCGGGACGATTTCGGTAAGGATTTGTTTTCTAAGACGTATTCCGAAAACGAGTGGAACGCCGATATAAATTTCTTCTTGCAGTGCTGCCGTTTTTATCTTTCTCTTTGTGAGGAATCCGTTAAACTACTTCCGCCCATGGAAAACATTATCAGGCGTAAATATAAGGCCGATATGGGCAATAATTTCGAGGACTGGGCGAACTCTTATTTCTCTCCGGACAGCGAGCACCTGGACAGCTTTATCGTCCGTGAAAAGGCCTTCGCCGATTACAAAAGTTTTTCCGGTGTGAATAAAATTACGATGCAGCGTTTTACAAAGGCCCTCAAAGGCTTTGTGGCCCTTTGCCCTTACATTGACGAACTCAACCCGAAGGATCTTTGTAACTCCCAGGGGCGCATCGTCCGCAAGGATAACGACGGCAAGGCTGCCGATATGATTTATCTACGTTCGTGTAGTACGGCGGAACCGGCTGCCGGTGGTGAAACGGAACCGACCGATCCGACACTCATGTTTGTACCTGATGAACGACCGGAGGAATGAATAACGCGCATTTGAAATTAAACAGCATGTCCGAGTTTACCGCGCTCTGGAACAGTGGCGAGAGGTTCCGGAAATTCGCCGAACAGGTCTACCGCTATCTGGAGCGTATGAAACCCGGTACCGTCCTGGTGCTGGAACGCTATTCGGGCGAGCAGCTCGAATGGATCATCAAAACGGCCTGTGTTTTTATCCTGGAGGGCAACAACTCCCTGGAGTATGAATTTAACGAAGACTATACGGCCGTCGTGCACCGCCATGTGGACCCGGACGTAAAGAAATGGATTTTAAGCAGATGCAAACACCGTATATAAGACGACCCGAAGCCGGTAAACTACGAAAAGAGGGACCAGATACGAAAGTGTCGGTCCCTCTTTTCGTATGGAAACAAAGGTGCCCTGTTCGTCTTCCCTCCCCATACCCCACCTCTATTTCATACAAAATTTTAGTAACCTTGTAACCTTTGTTTGCTTGAAAGAAAAAAGTCTGAAAATCAAATAAATAAATAGGAAATAAAGGTTACGAAGTTGCAGTTACAAAACGGTTACAAACTTTTCCGGTTTGTAACACCGGCCTTTTTATCTTCTACCGGTAAGCCCGGTTACAAACAGTTTTCCTGCCATTTTTTTGTAACCGGAATTAGTAACGTTGCTAAGTTGCTAAGATACAATATCTTATCTTTAACGGTTGCCCGGTTACGAAATTACAAAAATTTAGTACCGGATTATATCAGAACAGCCTGGCGGAGAAAATGTCGGAGGCGTGGTGGCAAGGAAAGGCACATTATAATTATTCTCCCGGAGTATATTTATCAAAATGACGGCCGAAAGCCTACATTTTTCTGTAAATATCAGAACAACAGCGTATAAAGGGATATCTTTGTCTTTAAAAAGGAATGTTATTGTTATGATTACCACCCGAATACAGATTGAATCCTACCTGGCCGAGTACGTCCGGGGCAAATATTACGACGAAACGGTCGGTACCGTCCGTTTTCCTTCCTCGTCCGATATTTATGTGACCGTTTACGACCTCATGGAGAAACGGCCGGTAAATTGTCCGGCTGACCGTGGCAACCTGGAGTTTATGCTGCCTGACCGCCGGGAGGCCAATTTTGCCGGCGGCAAGTCTCCGGAACAGTTTAATTACATTTCCGTACGTGGTACCGCTATTCTTGAAAAGCGTTTGCGTGCCCTGATGTGGGCCGAGCTGCACGAGCTCATGGACGAAAACAAGCATCTGCACGGTATCGAGTTTAAGGAAACCGTTTTTACCTTCCTGAAAAAGTATGATATATCTTCCATTCAGGAGGACGGGCTGCTTAAAAACTACCAGCGGTGGCGGGACAGTTTCAGGCGTAAGAAGAAAAGGGCGTATAACCGAAAAAAAATGTAAAAAAGCAAGTTATTTTTTACCTACCAAGTGTATCTGTTTGTCCTTTTTTGTCCGGTTTTTGGCTGAAAAACGTCCGAAAAATGCTGAATATTTGATTATCAATACTTTATATCTGTAATTATGTCAAGAAAGTTAATATCCGCCGCCCATAGCCTGCAACTGGTTCCCGTTTACGACATTATTCATTTTGGCGTCGTGCGTTCGAAAGTCGTTATCCGCTCAATCGGAAAACCTGATATTCTTACGATCGTACCGGGAACCTTAAAACCAGGTGACAGCAAAAACGAAGACGTCTATACTAAAAAACATACCTTCAAACTTGCCGACGTGTCCCAAAATAAGACGCTTTATCTGGAAAACCTGAAAGCGACACCCTTTGTCGCTCTTTATATTGACGAAACGGGTAATACCCGTGTTTCCGGTTCTCCCGATTACCCGCTTACCTTTTCTTTTGAAATCGGCGGGGGGCTGTATAATTGTACCCTGTCCGGTACGGGTCCGGGCGTTGATGCGTTCCTGTAGGTTCCTTTCAGTCCTTCTCTACCTATTATATAGGCGTTTTCTTTGCCGTAAAAAAGAGAACGTGGACAAAATACAGGAGATTTTTACAGCACCTTGGGCAATCGCTGATAATGATTATTACCGGTTGCTTTCTTTACTTGTGCCGTGTGTTGCAGCCGGCAACCTGGATGCGATCGAAAAACGGCTTAACAATAATAAAATAACCGCTTACGCTACTACGCCTTACCTTGCCAACCGGTGGGAACTGGACGACGACACGCTGCCGGTTGACAGCGTGGCCGTCATTATCCTGGAAGGCACCTTGTATTCCTGGGAGACTTACCGCCTGGAAAAGCAGCTCCGGGATGTTTTCGATAATCCTAAGATTTGCGGTGCGGTACTCTGGATCAATGGGCCGGGCGGCATGGTCGCACATGTGGACCTGGCGGCTAAAATGATTGCCGAATCTTCCAAGCCTATAGCTACCTATGTGGCCGGTACCATGGGGAGTGCCCATTTCTGGCTGGGAACCGCCGCCGGTAGAACCTTTATCGCTTCCCCTATGTGTGAAGTCGGTTCCGTCGGGATCATGCTTACTTACCAATCTTTTAAGGAATATTTTAGGAAACAGGGCATTGATTACCGGGAAATCTATCCGGATAGTGCCGATCTGAAAAACTATGAAACCCGCGCGATTGAAAAAGAGAACAACGAAGAGCCTATAAAACAACGTCTGGCAGTCATGCACCGTATTTTCTGTGATGCGATCAGTCGGAATCTGGGTATTGCCTACGATCCGGAACTTCCCCTTTTCCGGGGACAGATATTCACCGGCGACGTAGCCGTGGCAAACGGTTATATAGACCAGTTCGGTACGCTGGAAGACGCTGTAAAGTGGGTACTGGCACAGGCCACCGTCAGAAAAGTAAATGAGATGTATAACATATAGTATTAACTTCAAAATTTTGTATATATGAAATTTAAGAGCTTTTCCGCTCACATTCTGGCCCTGCTGGGTCTGTCGGAATGGAGCAAGGTAGAGAACAAAAACTCTATCACGGTCGAGGAAGTGGCAAAACTGAAAAATTACGGTTTTACCGAAAAATTCCTCACGGACTTTAAAGCGTCCCTCGAAAACGATTTCCAGGACGAATCCGAAGACGGGAACCAGGGAGAGGAAACTGAGGAACCTAAAACTACCGCTTTCCTTCGTGGTTTGTTAGGTGACACTGCGGCACGTCTGACACAAGCGCAGGAACAGCTTGAAGCCTTGCAGACGCAACAGCGTGACGAGAACCGGAACAACACCGCGTTAATTGCCAAGAAGGACGCCGAAATAACAAAGCTTTCCGGTATTATCGCTCAACTTTCGGCCGCTGCGGAAGATGATCCGGGCAAAGGGAAACAACACAACGCCCAGGCGGACGGTAAAGGGAAATTCAATCTCCAGGACGAAAAGCAGCTGGGGGGCTTGCAGGGTGAAATGTTCTCACTGGAGGACCGCCCGTATAACCTTCGCGCTAAAGCTGCGTTAATGGAGGCTGCCGGTTTTGAAATGATCGCTCTTCCGAAAGCAAGTTCCATTGACTACAGCCGTTTGAAGGAGGACCTCGGGGCCTTTTACCGTATTCCCTGGCAGCAGCGTTTGCAGTCGTTTTTAATGGAACTTCCTTCCATTGAAAGTATTTTCCCGCTTGAATCCGGTTATCAGGATTTGGCTACGCTGGTTAATATCTGGCTGGGTGAGTTTTCACAGGCCGGTAATGAGGAATCCGACTTCGATAAGGTGACTAAAGGTTCCTACGAGTTCGACGATGAAACCCTGCGCATGTTCAACGTGATGTTTGCACACCGTTTCAAAAATTTAAAGGCCCTGGAGAAAACTTGGATCGGCACTTTGAACAAGGAAGGTTCAAACCCTATCAAGTGGTCTTTTATTGAGTATATCCTGGCCGAAACCGCCAAGAAGTTGCATAACGAGCGTGAACAACGCCGCATTAACGGAATCCGTAAGGACCCGAATCTGAACGAACCCGGCAAAGCACTTGCTGCAGCTGACGGACTGTATGAGTTCCTGAACAAGAAAGTGAACGGACATACCGATATCAATAACGGAAAACTCGTTTACCAGATCAAGCCGTTCGAATTGGGGGAAATTACCGAAGCAAACATCGGTGAAAAAGTGTACAAGGGTACTTCCATGATCCCGGCGGTTCTTCGTGACAGCGGTAACCTGGCACTTTATATGCCTTCGCACTTTATTGTATTGTATCATAAATACAATGAATTGCATTACGGGCAGAACCAGGATTACAAGGCTAACATCATGTATGTGAAGGAATATCCGGCGGTGAAGATTATTCCGGTTCCCAATGCTGACAACCACCACCGTATCTTCTGGACGTTTGAAGGTAACATTAAAACCTACGAGGATAAGCCGGGTGAAATGACGGCTTTCAACCTGGAGCAGGAAGACTGGAGCCTGAAAGTCTGGAGTAACTGGCGTGAAAGTATCTGGGCTATTGCCGTGGGATTCAAGTACACCAAGAAAGAAGATATGGACTATACGCGCCAGATGATCTTCTGTAATGAGTATGACCGCCCGGCGTCTTACTTCGTGGATGCTGACAAGGACAAGAACCCGTCGGCCAAACTTCATACATCCATTGTTACCGTAGCCAATACGGCCGAATTTACGATTACCGATATTGAAGACGCTCCGGTAGGTGCGGTTATTTCCCTGAAATGCGGAAGCGTGGATAAGGGTGTTAAGATCGAGAAAAGCGGAAATTTTGAACTTATTTCCGATGCTTGGCAGCCTGGTAAGGGGGACGTTATCAAACTGATGAAACGTGCCGACGGTAAATTTATCGAGATTGGCCGCGAAAGCGGTTCTTCCGATGCGTTGCAGTTTGCGCCGGATGAAACGACACCTTCTTTGCTTGACGGTGAAGTATTCGTTACCGGTGTAAATACAAAGGCAACGGCAATCACTAACTTTACCGATGCGGAAGCCGGAATCGTTTACACGATTTACGGAAACGGTTCTGAAAATGCTTCTACCATTGCCAGCGGTGGAAACTTTGTTTTAACCGAAGCTATAACGCTTTCCGAAGGCAAGTTCATCAAATTGGCGAAAGCCGCTGACGGTAAATTCTACGAAGTGGCAAGAGGCTAAATTAATCGGAAGGGGTACTTTATCCCTTCCATTTTATAACCTTATAAATCATTAAGTTATGACATACGTAAAAGCAAGCGTAAGAAGGCCGGCCGGCAATCCCGGTAACGGTATTCAGCCCAAGGATCAGCTCGTAGTTTATGACATTGACGATATTCTTTCTTTTCCGCCAAGAAACGAGGCCGGCGTGGTTATCGAGGAGGATATCGTAATGAAGGCGGGGCGTTATGCAATCAGTATTTACCTGACACCCGGTACCGCTGAAATCAGTTCCAACAGTGACGGGGAAACCGATGCCGAAGGTTATACGCCTTCCGTTAAGTTCAATCATCCCGGTAACGAACAGGAGATTCGCGAGTTTAAGACAAACTGGCTGTCTAAAAAATGTATCGTTGTGCTCCGTTATTGTAGCGGAAAGCCTGCCGATCTGATTGGAACGCCCTGTAACCCGTGTAAATTATCCGTTTCTTACACCGGTTCCAATGAATCGAATACGAACGAACTTACTTTCACCCAGATCAGCAAGGGGGATGATATCGCCATTTACCGGGGTACCGACACCCTGGAAGAACCGGTGGCCGTAGTGGAAGCCGGGGCCACAGATATAGATTACCAGACGGACGGGCAGTACCAGCTTTCCGCAGGTGCGGCCAAAATAGCCGGTGTTACCGGTGGAAGTCATGGATCGGTAATTACCCTTATGGGATGTTCGGGCGTTGCGCCAACAGTGGAAAAAGGCGGTAATTTCCTTCTGAAAGGCGGTAAGACGTTTACCGCTTCCGAAGGTTCCCAACTGACATTGCGGGCGTTTAACGACGGTTCGGAGGCTATGAAATGGATTGAACAAAGCCGTTATGAGGCGTAAGTAAACGGCTTTCATATCATTCAAAGGGTGACCGGCAGCACATGCCCGGCCACCCTTTGTCCTTTTTGGGGGTAATTGCCTTTTTTTTCTTTGTATCATCAAATTTTATATAGTATGAAACAGGAAATTATTACCTATCTGGCCGGTCCGCGTAACTTTATTCAAGGCGTGGAACTGTACGAGAAATACGGTATCAACCGTATGCTAAAGAAGTCATTTCGCCGGCAGGGAGAAACGGAAACGATGAAGGCCATTCTTTTAGAGGAACTACGGAAGCTGGCCGGGCTTTCCGAACGTGAATTTAAGACGATCCGGCGAAACTCCAAACAGCTGACCGCGGTAAAAATGGAACCCGCCCGACAGGAACCTCCAAAAATGCCGGTAAAATACAGCGATGATTTGCTGCTGGAACTTGCCGAATCTTTCGGTGTCAGCGTGGAAGAACTCGTTTCGTCCGATTTCCGGGATAAGGTTCTTTCCATGGATGAAAATGCCGACCGTGTGGAAGAGCTGGAAGAGGAACTGGAAGAGGCGGAGAAACGATACAAGGCGGCTCCGGAAACCGTAACCAAAATGATACGTTTCCGCGAGAAATTTACCTTCCTGAACTCTCCGGATTGCCCCGACATTCTGAAAATACTTGTTTCCGACATGTTCACCGCATACGGGAAGTATAAGGAGGCTTTCGCCCGTCTGGAGGTTACGCCGGATGATGTCAGTTCACTTTCTACAGCACAGGAAGCGCAGGCGGTTGTGGAAAATTTCATTACTAACCGCGAAATGTGGGACGAACTGGAATATTACCGGGAAAACGGAAAGATTTTGGGTAAATGTGAGAAGGTAAAAAGTTTGTCCGTCCGTAAGGGTGTCGAGAATCTTTCGGATATCGACATACAAAAGGCATTGAATAACGCTCGTGCCAACCTTTCAAAGAATAAGGCGAAACTGGAACAGGCCGGGGATGATGAGAAGAAGAAAGCGAGTGCCCTTGCAATGATCCAAAAGTGGGAGACTACAAAGAAAGCCATAGAGGAAGAAATCGAGGCGCGAAAAAAAAAGTAGTTGAACTTATTGCCACTTTGACAGGAAAACGGCAACGGATCATGAAGGACCGGGGCCGTTTTTCTCACCCTTGCGACCGCTCGGAGCTGGGGCACCAGCTCAAGACATTAACCCTCCGGATAGAAAAAGAAGAAAGCCGGCTTAAACAACTTTCCAATGATAACAAACCAAATTTATAACGAGGATTGCCTGGAGGCGTTGAAACGTGTTCCAGACAATTCTGTAGATTGTATAATAACCGATCCGCCTTATTTCCTGGGAATGACACATAACGGACAGAAAGGCAGTTTTAAAGATTTGTCTATCTGTAAACCCTTTTACCGGGATTTGTTTCAGGAGTTTAACCGGGTGAAGAAACCCGGTGCTTGCGTGTATTTTTTTACGGACTGGCGCGGATATGCTTTTTATTATCCGTTGTTTGACTTGTATTTAGGCGCGTCAAACATGCTCGTTTGGAATAAACAGTCGGGGCCGGGTAATCATTACGCCTTTATACATGAACTTATTTTGTTTCATTGTGGAAAGGGTGTTTCTATTGGTGCCACAAACATAATAGATAATATCCGTTCTTTTGCGTCCGGTGCTAAACTGGTAGAAGGTGAAAAGGTTCATCCCACGCAAAAACCGGTAGCGTTGATCCGTAAACTGATTGAAGACAGTACAAAGCCGGGCGATTTGATCCTGGACACTTTCGGCGGTTCCGGTACTACGGCCGTGGCATCCATTGAAAGCGGCCGGAACTTTGTTTTAATGGAACAGGACGAAATTTATTATTTCACGGCACAGAAACGAATAAAAGATGCGTATGAACGATTTAACGGTGGTAGATAGTATTTACCTGGATGCGCAGCAAAAAGAGGATGTACGGCGTTTGTCTTCTTTAGGGTATTCCTCGAAAGACATAGCCGTTTCCCTGGGGCTTTCTCCGGAAGATGTCGGGCTTTTTGTCCAGGATGCGGAAACGGTGGGAACTTCTGTTAACTTTCTGATCCGGGAAGGGATTCTCGTAGCACGTGCCGCCCCTGAAATAAAACTCCATGAAGCGGCGGAAGGTGGAAACGTGGAAGCTATAAAACAGCTGGAGGCCGTACGGAAAAGACATACTTTTGAACGTTTAATCGAACAAATGGATGACGACGAATTTAATTAAGCCCTCACGAATAGACTTTGACAAGGTGGATATCAACCAGATTCAAAGGATTCTTTCTACCGGTACGCTGGAAGCTCTCGCGCCCGATGAAAGGGAATATTATAGTCTTATGGAAATGGTACGGGGACTTCGTGCCCGTATGCGTATAAATGGCAAGTTGGTGACAAAAGCCGGTATTATCCGCCTTTTAAAGTCGGAGCCTTACGGCCTTTCGGACTGGATGGCGCGCCAGGTGTACGCCGACAGTCTCAATTTCTTTTATACACAGGATAACGTACGCCCGCAGGCTTTCGCCAACCTGTATGCGGAAAAGGCCGAAAATTGGGCGAATACCGTCTTTCTTATGGGTAATGTAAAGGAGGCTAAGAACCTTCTGAAATTGGCGGCGGAACTTCGCGGATGTTATAAGGACCAACAGACCGAAATACCGGAGGAACTGCTTTCACAGAAAAGCACGGTTATTTATACTACCAGCCGTAAGGATCTGGGTGTTCCTGAAATCGACCGTAAGGAATTGGAAGAGTTTATCGACGCGATACCGGAAATTCCTGTTATTGTACGTGATAATATAAAAGAGGATGCGCGTATTAAAGCTTTTGATCTGAAAAAACGTATGTTGTATGATATCAAAGAGTTCGGGGAAGATAACGAAGGTGAGTAACGCCGATGATGTAGAGATAAAATACGGTCATATAATCCAGGTTCTGACGGACTGGATCGATACTACTATCCTTGTATCTATTGACGGCCGCGGTATGGCTAAATCTACCGTTATACAAGCCAGGCGTTCCGCCCGGTGTGTGGAAGAAATGCCCGGCGGTGCGTTCGCTTTTGTTGCCAATACCTACAGTAACCTGGAAGATAATATAATGCCGGCCGTACAGAAGGGCTGGCAACTTATGGGCCTGATCGAAGGGGTACACTATGTAAAAGATACCCGCCCGCCTGAATCCTGGCGGCGTAAATGTTCGGTTATCGTAGATGATTACAAGCATGTTTATAGCTTCTGGAACGGATGTGTTATTTTCATGGGATCACTGGATAACCCTTCATTGCTTGCCGGAAAGTCTGTAATACATCTGTTTTATGATGAAGCGAAGTACGATAAGGAAATGAAAGTAAACCGCGCTATGCCTATTCTTCGCGGTGATGCGATCACTTACGGACATTCCCATTTGTTCCTGGGAATAACCATTACTACCGATATGCCGGATATCGACGAAAACGAGTACGACTGGTTTTTCCGGTATGTCAAGCAAATGGACCCGGAACGGATCATTAAGATAGTGCAGGCGGCAAGTGTACGTAATGACTTGATAATTTCCCTTTTACGGGAACAAAGAAAGAACAGGCCTTCCCCCTTGAAACTGAAACGTTTGAAGCGGGATATTGAATATTACGATCGTGCTTTGTTGAAGTTGAGAAAAGGGCAGACGTTCTTTCTTAACGCTTCTTCATTCGCTAATGTTGAGATACTTACGATAGAGTATTTAAAGCGGTTGTATAATGGTACGCTGGAGCTTCACGAATTTAAAAAGTCGGTGGTTGGTATGCGTCCCGGTCTTCGCAGGGATTTACGTTTCTATGTGTTGTTCGGTGAAGGACATAAGTATTATAACGGTACCATGTCCGGGGAAGCCGCTTACAGCTCGCGGGAACTCCGGTACTTGCACCATGATAAAGCGATTGAAGGCGGTATGGACTTTGGTAATATGCTTTCTTTGGTGATCGGTCAGCCGGACGGTGCTTATTACCGGGTACATAAGAACTTTTTTGAGATACCGCCGGGCTGGTTCCGGGAGATCGCCGACCAGTTCCTTACTTTCTTCCAGAACCATGAGTATAAAGAACTTGATTTGTATTATGACCGTGCAGGTAATAACTTTGAGAAGCAAAAGGAAGATTACGCGGGTAAGATAAAAGACGCCATAGAAAAAGACGGCAGCGGGAACCGTACCGGTTGGATCGTAAACCTGAAAAGCCGTAAACAGGCAGTTATCCGGCAGGATGCGGAATACGACTTTATGCAGGAACTTATGGGCGGTACCAACAAGAACCTGCCTATCCTGTTGGTTGATGCGTTGAACTGTAAAGAATTGGTTAGTTCCGTAGAAAAGGCAAAGGCAGAAATCAAATACCGGGGTAACTCTAAAGTAGTGTTCAAAGTGAAGAAGTCCGAAAAGCTGGCACCGAAAAAACTACCGATGTTATCCACCAATTTCTCCGACGCTTTCAAATACTTACTGATGCGCCCCGGCTGGATAGCTTTAGTACGAGGCAAGCGGACGCTGCAGGCCGATTCGTTTGTAGATCAATGGATAGAGAACAGGCACAAAAGGTAATTGCCTTGTAACGCTGGAAATTCGGTTTTCCAGCGTTTTTTGTGTTACCAGGTTACGGGTACCCCGTCCAAAAGGTCATATTTCACCTTTTAGGGGGAGGGCAACTGCTTTCCGACTTCTGAGCGGCTCGGTCTTCGGAAGGTGTCATTTTTTTAGTTTTTGAAATTTTCTCCGGTTTTTGACTGTTTTTCAGTCGTTTATCTGCATTTAGACCAAAATTTTACGCGAAAAAGCATGTTTTTTATGCGTTTTTACTTCATTTTTTGGGGCGTTTTTCATGAATTACCGTGTATTTTGGGGCGGTTGCCTTTCATTTTTGGGGATGATATTCTTTATAATTGTACATATTAAGTATTTTTGCAGCCGTCAAAATTACATTGCATATAACCGTCAGAACTTACGGGTGGTACAGACGAAAGTATACACTAATTTTAAGTTACTGATATGAAGAAATTATTATTAATTACCGTGTTGGCTATTTTAGTAGTAGCAGCTACAGCACAAGAAACTCGAAAAACGTTTTGTGAAATTGTTGGTACAGGGAAAGTCTTAAGTTCTAAAGTCAAAATACAAATAGACTTCGGGCAAAAAACATCTTATTTCGGAAAATACAAAACGTTTATGGTAGATGAATCCGGGAAGAAAATTGAATTTAATTCTATGGTAGACGCCATGAATTATTTAGCAAAATTTCGGTGGAAATTTGAGCAGGCGTATGTTGTTACAAATGAGAGCACGAATCAAAATGTATATCATTGGTTATTAAGTAAAGATATAGTTTCTGATGATGAAATACGAGAAGGAATTATAACACAAAAAGATTTTGAAGACATGGAGAAAGCGGCCATGGAAGATAAAGAGAATAAAAATGAAGAGGTTGAAAAGAAAGTTCCTTTATTTATGCGAAATATGAAAAAGGAAAGTGATGAAGAGGGTGAAACTCAAAAGAGATATGAACCATGAGAATAGATTAACGCTCGCCAATTCTGGCGGGCGTTTTTGTTACGAAGTAACGAATTATAGAGTCGATAAATTTTCTTTTTCCGATAAACTTTTATTAACGTTTTTTTTTTTTTGTTCAGATTTTAATACCGACATTTGCCCCTGTCAAAATTACACCGCTGGTGCGGTCCGGTGAGTCTCGGTTATTGGCTCGAATAAACAACGGGCATTTTTTATGCTCGGTATTTATCTATTTTGGATATATAAGGCGGTTGCCTTTCCCTAACTTATAACCCGATCTTCGGACGGTTTGCGGTGTAATTTTGACGAATTAGGGGAAATGGTAACCGCCTTTCCCATGTAAAATAGTCAAAATTACACCGTTATGAAAAAAGAATTTCAATCCGGCACAAACTACGTGCCTTCGTTCCGTACTGGTAGCACGGACGTAAACACAATCCAACATCGTTATTTTCGGGAACTGGAAAAAGACTGTTCCGTAAATTCGGCTTCGGATGCCTATTACTTATCTGCTATCGCCTGGTTCTGTCTTACCTTTATCTTTCCGCTGGCTGTTATTGGTGCAGCTGTTTGTGTGTACCGGGCAAAGAAGGTACAGAAAGGAGGCCGAAAATGACATCTTATTTTATAGAGCTTAACGAGTATAAGCCACAGAATCGAAAATGTGCTGAAATGGCAGAGTTTGCAAATCAATTTGATAATATACTCTGTCCTGATGAAATTTCCTTTGATGCTTTTAAAACAGAACTGGAAGCAAAGGTGAAGGAAGTGAACGCTAAATATCCTAAAATAATGCCGCTGAAAATATCTTCCGGTATCGGATATATTCATATAGACCAGGACACTAAAACACATAATAACGGATGCGACAAGCCTGTTGTCTATTTCCATGTTTACCAAATTAAAAAAGTATATAGGTTTTCAGAACGTCCCCAGATAGAACAGAAAGGAGGTACCAAATGAATACAAATAATCCTGATATCCTATTTTTCGTTAAACGCGAATACGGTGCGCCTTCCATTGAATTAAGAGCATACAAGGTGGAGAAGGCAAACAATGAACTTGCTTTCCTAGAACTAGAACGTTTACGGCTGGTTGTTTTTTCCGGTGATTTTCAGTCTGTATCACTTCATCACGAGTACGGTAAAAATAACTGTTTGTATAATAGTGCTAATAATATACCGGATTTGATGAAAGACATGAAGAGGTGGCAGTTATCACCCATTGACAGGCGTAATTACGAACGGTTTAGGAAAGTCGTCCTCGGGATATACCGGCGGGCCGGAATAATTGATTTCACTACCTTAGAGACTACACCAATTAAAAACGTTTAAAAGAACTACAATTATGAAAGATATAGAAGTAAACGGAGCACATATCACAGATGAAAGTGCCGAAATTTTGAAACTGTGGCAAACTAAGACGGAACCGGTTTCCGCTTGTTATATCGAAGTTATTGAGGATTTAATCGATTTCCTAATAGATAAAGGAGACGAAAGTACACCAACAAATGAGGTGCTAAGGAGGATTCAATTATTACGCATGATGAAAAAAGACATCGAAAAGTTGTCTAATCCTTAATTATTAATTTTAATATACCGGCTGAAAAGGCAGTCGTTGGGTTTAAGTCCCAGGTTAGGGTTTGTTTGTGCCGGGGTGGTTCCCGGCACTTCTATTAATAGATGAATAATTATTAACAAAATATCCCAAAATTCCTTGTGAGTAATTATATATAGAAATAATATTATTATATTTGCAGAGTAAATGTATCACAATTAATAAATGTATATATGTCTACGACAGCAATCATTAGCATAATTATTTCTATTATTGTGCCAATTTTAGGTGGTGTATGGTTTATTGTACAGAAAGCCTTTAAAATTGGTAAATATACTCATAGGCTTGATGAGATAGAGAAAAAAGTGTGTAACGCCCAATGTGATGTGCACAACCGGGGAATAATAGAATTAGGGGATGATCTGAAAACTATCAAAAACGATATCGTGGCCATAAAATCCCTATTAATAATGAAGCATAAAAATGCAGCAGATATATTTTCAATGAAAAGTAGTCCAAGAAAATTAAATGAGTTAGGCGAAAAAATATTTGCCGAAATTAAGGGAAATGATTTTTTGTCAGTGAATAAGGATTTTCTCTTTAAAAAGATTGATGAGAATCAACCCCATACAGCACTTGACGTAGAAAATGCGGCAAATATCGCATGTTCTGCGTACACCAATGAACCAATCTTTAATGAATTAAAGAATTACGTGTATAATTCCCCTTCGATCACTATTCAAAGGAACGGTGAAGATAAGTTATATGATATTAGTTTGGGAGATGTTTGTTTTGTGTTAAGTCTTCCTTTACGGGATATGTATTTGAAAGAACATCCGGAGATATCGCCCGAATAACATAGTTTCCTGTTACTAAGGATTTCTTTTAAGAAGTTGTTATTTTTAGTTAGGTGGAGAATAAAGGTATAATTTAAACCTTTATTCTTCACTTTTTTTATGTCCTTTTCGGCTTCTGTCATTATTTTCACTTTTGTACGGAAATAAAAAGCAGGAATATGACAGAAACGATTATCACAGCAATTATCACCGCTCTTTGTACGGGTGGTTTGACCTGGTTATTCACTCTCCGATATACCCGTAAACAGGCGGAAGCTGATGCCATGAAGTCAGTACAAGAGGTTTACCAGGAATTAATCGAAGATTTAAAGAACGACAGGCAGGAACTAAAGAAACGGTTTGATGAAGTGGATAACAAATACAAGGAAGTCCTGCAGAAATGTAACGAAATGGAAAAGGCAATCAGGCGTAACGCCCGGGTAATGGATACTATGAAGCCGTTTCTCTGTGGCGTAAAGAATTGCCCGCACCGGGAATCTATCACTTTTGACACTAATAACTAAAATTAATTATGAAACATGGAATCATACATTTACTTATTTTTATTTGTTGTGCAGCTTGTTTTTACGGTTGTCGTTCTCCTCGCTCTGTTACACGAGAGACGGTTACAGAAGCAACTGGAGAAGAAAAACAAACTACTACTGGCGGAGTTATCGAACTTGCGCGAAGAGATTCAAGCAATGACAAACACACACTTCACGTTCACCGGGAAGATAGCACGCATATCCGAATCAACTATGACAGCCTTGGACGAATTAAAGAAATTGATTTCAGCAACCGAAAAACTGAAAAAAGAACTGGAAAGAATCAAAGCAGCTCCTTCCAGGATCATAAGGAAACTACCAGTCAGCAGGAAACAACCGCTACCCGTAAATCCGACGTTAAGCAGCAAAGCCAGGAAAAAGAAAAGACTACAAACGGGGGTAGCTTATGGACGTTCCTAAAGTTCATGTTTTTCTTTCTATCCTTCTGCCTGGTACATGACAACTGGGACAGGATTAAAAACTTTATCTGTCGGTTATGGAAAAAATAAACCTGTATGTAGCTGTAGAGCAAATGAAACGGATTACCATTGCCGGAGAAACCTTTTCTATCAAGTTCCGGAAATGGAACCGGCAGACACGGGCCGGTGGCGATATGGTGATACTTACGGCTGCCCGTTTGAGGAAAAAGGCGACGGATGAAAGTATCGAAAATTCAAGCTATAAACTATTCCTGACGGACACCACAACAGGCCGGCCGCTGAATTGCTGGGAATGCCTGGTAATGGAGTTCAACGGGAAAAGAATAACGATTTAAAATTATGGAAATAAGACGAAGTGGAAACTTTGGAATTATAGATACCGGGAGCGATAAAGGATTGCTCTCCTTTTCTATTGGTGGACGCGGTAAAGGTTGGGAGCCATCCAGCATTCAGCTGAACGGGCGAAGTACTTTCTTTTCGCGGAAGATCAGCGTAAACGGCACCTTTATCGTTCCCATGGGTGACAATAACGACATGCCGGGCGAGGTTATGCGTTTACTGGATAAATTCTACGCTGGTGAAGGCATTATGGGCAAAATAGCCGGTTTGCAATGGGGAGAAGGCCCGCGTTTGTATGAGGATGCGATCGACGAAGAGAATAACCGCTTTTACCGGCGTTGGAAACTTGATCCGGAAATAACCGCCGACCTGGAGTCATGGGATTACACGACGGTTCTTCACCGCTCACTCGTGGACTTAACACACATGCAGGGCTTTTTTATAAAATTTGTCCGGAACCGTGCGCCGCGTGTGGGCAATCCCGGGCGTTTGGTACGACTGGAGCACATTCCCTATCAAAAAGCCCGTCTGGTATATCCGCCCGACGGTGAAGACGAACCGCAAGAAGTGCTTGTAGGTGACTTCCCTTATCCCGATCCGGCTTATACTTACCGTTATCCGGTCTTTGATCCGGCCCACCCGCTCAAATATCCGGTTTCTGTGAAGTACTATAATATCTATTCCTTTTGTAAGGACTTCATGAGTACACCACGCTTTTTGGGGGCATTTGATTTTCTTGAACTTGCAGGAGGTCTGGCTGCTATTCTGATCGCTTATAACGAAAACGCTTCAGCTATTTCCCTGCACATCGAGTCGCCGCAGTCCTACTGGGATCGGGCAGAGGATCGTATAAAACAAGTTTGTGACCGTACGGGCGAAAAATACACGACCCAAATGCTGGAAGAATTTAAGGACGCGGCTATGGAGAAGTTTGCTTCTAACGTTACGGGAAGGCAGAATGCCGGGAAATATATGCACACGACTAAGTTTTGGAACTCGGAAGCAAATAATTTTGAGGGCTGGACGGTGGAACCACTGGATAAGAAGATAAAGGATTATGTGGACGCCCAAATTAAGATATCCAACAAGGCGGACGCGGCTGCCACTTCCGGCTTCGGTCTTGATCCGGTACTTTCAAACCTGATTATAGAAAACAAGCTTTCTTCCGGATCGGAGAAGTTATACAGCCTGAAAGTGTATAACGCTTCCGAAACGGCTATTCCGGACATGATCCTCTGTAAGCCGTTACAGCAGTATATTAATGCCAATTTTCCGGGTACTACTACGAAAGTGGGGCTTTATCGTACCATAGTGGAAGCGGAACAGAACGTTTCACCCTCTAACCGTATGAAGGAAAATGCGTAGTCTGTTTTTTACACCGAAGGTGGAAGATGTGCCGGAAGAACCGGTAAGCGACCGGCAACCGGAAGAGAACCGGGCCGATAACACCCCGGACAAGCATATAAAGGCACGCCGGACGAAAAACGTTCATTTTGACCGGCGGATAAAATCGGAGCTGCACCTGGAAGAGTGTTTGCCCTGGCATTTTGAAAAAGGGGCGTCTTATCACTGTATCAGTCATGGGGACGTTGATAGCCTTACTTATCTTCGTGTGATCGTGAAGCAACAACCGGTGGAATATGTTCTAATTTCTACCTGGTGTATGGCAATTACCGATGTTAAGGAGGTGGAGAAATGGCTGGAGAGAAAAGATATAGGGCACGCGGATTTTTATGTAGGTGAAATCTTTCAAGGTTCCTACGCGGATGTTTATTTATACCTAAAGAATGTGGCGGAACGTTTCGGATCGCGTGTCTGCATCTTCCGTAACCATGCTAAAGTAATGGCCGGTTTTGGTAACGCTTTTGATTTTGTAATAGAAAGCTCGGCCAATGTGAACACCAATCCGCGCACGGAGCAGACCTGTATAACGATAGATACCGGGCTGGCCCGCTTTTATAAGGAGTTCTACGATGAAATAAACAATTTCACAAAGGATTTTGATAATTGGAAACCATATACACTAAAAAGAGATCGAGCAAATGACGAAGTTATTTAATAAAGGCGGTGACGGTGCCGGTGAAATAGTCCGTGTCCTGGGCCTGATCGATGATGATCTTGATTTTACCAAGTGGGAACCTATCTTACCGCTGGGGATTCGGGATTTACAGGCTATCATCGGGGCGGAACCTATAGACGCGGTAGATAAGTATTACCGTGAAGATCATGTGGACGGCACGGAATCGGACGGCATGGCGGAAACTTTGCGGCTGATGCAGCAGGCGGTAGCGATGTTTACCTGGTTAAAGGTTATTCCCACTTTGGACGCACAACACGGAACGGCCGGACGTGGCAAACATCTTGGAGAGAATGAAACGGGCATGACCGCCTTACAGGAGTTCAAGGATGAAGAGAATATCCGGAACCTGGCTTATGAAGCCGTAGACGCGTTGGTGGAGCTACTGGATCGCGAAAAGTTTGATTTCTGGATGAACGGCATTAAGAAAAAGGCTATAAACCGGCTTCTTATTCAGAATAAGGAAACGTTCGATGAATATTACAATATCGGAAGTCACCGGCTTTTCCTGGTGCTTATTCCTATGATCCGGGAAGTTCAGGACGGGCAGATAATACCTGTTATCACCCGGAACCGTTATAATAAACTGATTGAAGGCGATACCGTTTTAACGGAGAAATTGCTGGAATATGTACGCCGCCCGCTTGCACTTCTTACCATAAAAAAGGCCGTTGAACGTTTACCGGTGGAAGTTCTGCCCAGTGGAATCGTACAGGTGCAGCAGAGCACAACCGTACGGGATAAACTGCGGGCGGAAAAAGAGGCCCGGCAATCGGTTGCTAAAAGTCTGGAGCAGGACGCGGCGGCTTACTTGGATGTATTGCAGGATATTATCCGTGAGCTTGATGCACAGTCGGAAACGGTGGATTACCATATACCGGGTGTTACCGTACAATCCAAGGGAATAACTTTTTAATGTCCGGACATGGAGAAGTTTACCTATAATAATAAGACGGTGAAGGTTCCTTCCTGCCTGGATGAAGTCAACAGTGAACAATACCGGCAGTTTCTTATATTGTCGGTACTGATGAACCGCGGTACGATCAGCCCCGGACAGTTCCGTGTAAAATGGCTTTCTTTTCTTCTGGGCATGAAAGCGGATTACACCATGTACCGGCGTGAGATCATCCGGGAGCTGGACGACCAACTGGAAAAGCTGGACGGCTTTTTCTCTTATACGACCGTTAAGGAGGGCGAGCGGATCGTTACGCCCATTCTGAAAACCGGACGTAACCTGATGCAGGATTTCGGGGGCTGGCATGGTGTCGGCGACATGCTGAACGGTCTTACTTTCGGTAACTTTTGTGATTGCCTGGATTTGTTGCAGCAAAGCAAACAGGCGGCGGCAGAAAATGACGATCCGGCTATAAATGAAATCTTCCAGGATATCACGTTAAAGCTTTACCGGTACAAGGACCCGGAGAAGATGCCGGCCGTTCCTTCCCTGCTTGCCATTCATGCGGTAAATTTCTTTTCCGCCGTTTGGGAAATGGTTCTTTCCGGACCGGTTTATATCGGTGGTGAAGCTATCGATTTTCGGATATTGTTTCAGAAACTGGCATCCGAGGACCGGAGGGCGGATGATAAAACCGGCTGGACCGGGATAGTCTTTGAGGTTGCAGCTTCCGGGGTGTTCGGTAACAAGAAGGAGGTGGACGATACACCCTTCTGGGATGTATTGCTTTATCTGTATAAATGTAAGTTTGAGTATTTGCACCAAAAACGTAACAAGAAATGAGAACGACAACAGGAACAAAAAACAAGATTAAGCGATTTGAGGGGTTACGCTTGAAAGCGTATGTATGTGCCGCGGGAGTATGTACGATCGGTTACGGGCACACGGCCGGTGTAAAACCGGGTGATGTTATAACCGAGGCCCAGGCTGACGTCTTCTTTGAATCGGATATCCGGGCTGTAGAAAACCAGGTGAACGCGCTTCCCCTTCATCTGGGGCAGTACCAGTTTGATGCGGTAGTAAGCTTTTGTTTTAATGTGGGTATCGGAAAATTCAAAAAATCAACGCTTTATAAGAAGATCAGAACGGATGCGTATGATTCATCCATACCGGCAGAGTTTAAAAAGTGGATATACGGGGGCGGTAAGATTCTTCCGGGGCTTGTCACCCGCCGTGAATGGGAGGCGAAACGTTATCAGGGATTGACGATATGATAGATATAAAGGTTTACCGTGAATACTGGGAAGGCGTGCAAAAACGTATTCCTGAAATAAAGAATGTGCTGCCCGTTACCATTGACGAGGAAATGAGTAAGACGATACAGGGACTATCTAAAGGAGAATGTCCGGTGCTCTTTATTCTGATCCCGTCGGGAACGGGTGCCAGCCTTTCGGCTGATAATGTGAGGGAAAATAATTTATGCGTTATTTTCCTTATGAGCAAGTACGATCCCCAACGAAAGGGAGCTTATGAGACTATCGAAGAGGTGCAGCCGGTTATGGAACGTATCAAACAAATGCTGATAGAAGATTCTGCCACCGGTTGCCCTGTTACTAAGGAACTGGATTTAACCAGTCTTTCCACTCTTCCGGAATCCGGTTTCTACCGGACGTTTGCAGGGTGGAGCCTGGCTTTCTCATTTAAAACAAGATGATTATGGATGCTTTTGCGTGGTTCTGGTTAGCTGTTATAATATGTATTATTACAATAGGTGTAAATAGTACATTATGTACCTATTGGAGATATAAATATACCTCTGACAAGAAAAATGAAACTGTTAAGAACGAGTCCGGAGAAAGGCAGATTATTTCCGGATTCTCAAAAAATGAATAACTGAATGAGCGAGAATTTTAAAACGGATTTCTTTACCGACCGGATCGGGCGTGGAATACAGGACATATTTCAAGCCCAACTGGATATCGCTACCAAACGGATTTACCAGAAAGGTCGTGAACGTAAGAAAGTACAAGGAACTGGGGAGATCATACAAGGGCGGTCCGGCGCATTAATGGCCGCACTACAGAACCCGAATTATTCGGTCATTCCGGACGGCGAAGGGGTAATCGCCCGTTCTAACCTTCCATTATATACCCGCTTCCTGGATATGAAGAAACACGGTAATTACCAGATTTATAACCGGCAGATATACGGGATTCTATATCATGACACACTCGGGAAGGTTAAATATGAATATCAGGATTACGTGAGGGAAAGGGTAAAAGAAATGTTTACCAGTTCGCTAAAATAGGTAATAAAATTAATACCTAAATATTTGCAGGTAATGATTTTATTACCTATCTTTGTTTCAGTAACCAATAAAACAAAGTTTATGCCTGAAATTTGTAGATTTTTCGGTATTATTATATTCCTCTATTGGAAAGATCATAATCCGCCGCATATTCATTTTACTTATGGTGATTATGAATGTTCTATTAGCGTATTGGATCGGATTGTAGACGGTCAGGCTCCAGCTAAAGTTATCGCAAAAGTAAATGAGTGGATTAACTTGCATGAAGCAGAAATACTTTCCCTTTGGGAAAAGGCCCAAAAAGGGGAGAAAATAGATAAAATAGAACCATTAAAATAAACGCTTATGTTACGAGTTATAGATGTGGATTATATTAGGAATTACGAGCTTCTTGTTACTTTCAGTGACGGGAATAAAAAGATCGTGAATTTGGAACCTTATCTTACAGGTGAGGTTTTCGGGGAATTATTGGATAAGGAAAAATTTGTTCAATATGGTTTAACCCGTGCCACTATTGAATGGGCCAACGGTGCCGACCTTGCACCGGAGTTTTTATATGAAATTGGTATAGCTGCATAATTTTAGACCCTATGAATGATTGTTTAGCTATTCAAGATAAGAAAGAAGAAACTTTCTTATATCGGATTTTTATTTCTCACCCGGAACTAAATGCTTCTGCGGTGGCTCGACGTATGGGAATAAGTCAAAGCCTTATGTCTCAATATATAAGTGGAATAAAAAAGCCCTCACAAGAACGGGAGGCCCTAATAGTAAATACTATTAAAGATATCGGTAAAGAACTAACGATGATTGTATGACATACGAAGATATTTTATTTCTCATCAGCTTTTTCCTGGTAATAGCTTTTTTCGTAGGATGTAAGCATAAACCGGCTACTTTATCCGGGTGGCTTGCTTTTGCCTTTCTTTCCTTTATCGTGACGCCTCTTATATCAGTACCTTTAACCTGGTACGTTTGCCGGATGCTTGATCGAGCAACAATTAAGGATAAAGGATATTTTGATCCTTCGGATTTTACATTTAAGAGATAAAGTACTTTCTTCTTAGTATAATAAGCCTGTAGAATGGTTCTACGGGCTTTTTTTATGTCCTTTTCCGCCACTTTATACCAGGATAATTTTGCCTTATAAAATTTACTCTTATGGCAAAATTAAAACCTGACTATATCGAATGGGTGTTAACCCTGAACGCCTCCGATGCGCAAAAGGAAATACATAATCTTTCAGAAAAGAACAAGGAGCTCCGGGATAGTAATAAGGAGATAAAAAAGGCTATGACCGATTTAATCGCCACTGGGAAAGCTGGTGGTAAACAATGGAAAAGGCTTGATGAACAACTGAAAGAAAATAATAAGACGATCGGCGAGAATAACAAGAAGATTGCCGAATGTGAGAAACGGCTGGATAAAACCACCATGAGTGCCAACCAGTTGGCAAGGAAGGCGAACTCCTTGCGGAAAGAGCTTCGCGATACGGTGAAATCTTTGCAGCCGGAAAAATATGCCGCCCTGGAGAAGGAACTGAAAGAAGTTGAAAAAGCGTACGGGCAGGCCACGAAAAAGGCGGAAGGTTTCGGCGGTTCCCTTCTTTCCCTGAATAAAATGAAAACAGTTCTGGCCGGTGTATTTGTCACTATCGGCGCAATGATAACCGGGCAAATTGTCGGGGGGCTAAGGGATGCGATCAGTACTATTATAGAGTTCGAGAAGAAAAATAGTACTTTGGCGGCTATCCTGGGAACCACGAAAAAGAGTATCAAAGATTTAACGGATGAAGCACGCCGGCTGGGTGCCACTACTTCTTATACGGCTGCACAGGTAACGGAACTTCAGATAGAGCTTGCCAAACTGGGATTTTTCAAAGAGGATATTAAAGCGATGACGCCTTCCGTGTTGAAATTCGCTAAGGCGGTGGACACGGATCTTGCCTCGGCTGCCACGCTTGCCGGTGCAACATTGCGTATTTTCAACCTTGATGCGGAAGATACGGAACGGGCTGTTTCTACTATGACTATGGGATGTAACGCATCCGCTTTAAGCTTCGAGTACTTAAATACGGCAATGTCTATTGTTGGGCCGGTTGCTAATTCTTTCGGATTCACGATCGAGGAAACGACCGCCCTTTTGGGGGCTTTGGCAAACAGCGGTTTCGACGCTTCATCGGCAGCGACGGCAACACGTAATATTTTGCTTAACTTGGCTGACGGTAGCGGTAAACTTGCACTTGCCCTTGGTGGTCCTGTAGATAACTTAGAAGACCTTGTAAAGGGGCTGAAAAAGCTGAACAGTGAAGGAATAGACCTTAATAAGGCCCTGGATTTAACGGATAAACGTTCGGTTGCCGCATTTAATACCTTTTTAAATGGTACTGATACCGTTTTAAATCTCCGTGATGCAGTAACAGGAGCCGAAGAGGGATTTAATGCCATGGCGGAAGAAATGGGTGATAATGTACAAGGTTCCCTCAATACATTAAGTTCAACTATCGAAGGGGTAGTTTTACGTTTCTATGAATCAAAGGGTATTCTTCGGGATTTAATAGACCTTGTTACGCTTATGGTGGAAGGTGTGGGAGGTATGATTGACATGTTTAATAAATGGGGTGTTGTCACTTATACCGTTACCGCCTATTTGGTTTCTTATTATGGAGGACTGAAAATCGCTACCATGTGGCACGCCCGTTTTAAAACGGCGACCCTTGCTTCGGTCGTTGCAGAGAAAGCGCATGCCGTACAGCTTTATATCAGCCGGGCGGCCACTCTGGCTTATGCGGCGGCCCAGGCATTGCTGCACCTGAATATTAAAGGATGTACCGAGGCCCTCCGGTTAATGAGGATCGAACTTTTGAAGAATCCATATACGGCCCTGCTCGCATTACTCGTGGCAGCCGGGGTGGCTATTTACCAGCTTGCAAAGAAGACGGAACAGGCTTCGGCAGCAATGAAGGCCCACCAGGAAGTTGTAAAGAAAGTGAATGAAGAGTATTCCAGCCAGGAGGCAAAAATAAAAACTCTTGTAGCTGCTATCAATGACGAAAATCTGTCCAACTACACCCGTAAGCAAAGGCTCGCTGAATTAAAAGAACTGATACCGGATTATAATGCGGAATTGAATGAAGAAGGCAGGCTCATTAATAACAATAAAGAGGCTATAGATCAATATTTGGTTTCCTTGGAAAAACAAATTAAGTTGAAGGCTTACCAGGAGGAACTGGAAGAATTGTACAAGAAAAAAAGGAACCTTGAAAGCCAGGAAGCAGAACAAAGCGACGCTTACTGGGACACTCGCCAGCAAAATACACTGTCAGGATATAACCGGAACAGCCTTACTGCTAAAATAAGCCGTTTATTTGGTACGGAAAAAGAGGCTAACCAGCTGAAAGCCCTACAGACAACACAGAAGGATTTGGCCGGTATAGAATCAGCTATCGCCCAGATCAATAATGATATATTAAAAACAGAGGCGACGGCCACTTCATTAACCGGGACCAATAAAGAAAATATAAATACTGAAACATCCCTCATAAAGAAACTGGAGGCGGAAAAGAAAAAGGTCCAGGAGCAGTGGGCAGAAGACAGCGAAGCGAATATCGCCAAAAAGAACAAGGAAATAGAACGTATCGACGCCGAAATAAAACGTTTGAATGAATTAGGTAAAGTCAAAAAGAAAGCGGAAGCCGGGGAGTATAAAAATACGGAAACGGACGCTACATTAAAACCGCTGGAGATCGAGCATGAAAAACGTATGCTTCTAATCAAACAGAATCGGGAGAAGGAAAATAAGACGGAAGCCCAGTACATTCTCGAAGGGACGGCGGAAAATCTTCGCTATTACCGGGAACGTATCGACGCACTCCAGAAGCTGGAAGCAAAGATCCCGGCCCAAAAGAAGAAGTTACTCGACGAAATCCACAAGCTCGAAACGGAAGCACAGATGGCCATTTTTACGGAAACCGGCAAGCAGGAAGACGCCCGTATAAAACTGGTGCAGGAGAAACGGAATGAACGATTAAAGATTGAAACCGCTTATTATAATGTTCAGAAGGACACCATGGAAAAAGCGGTATTAAATCGGAGTATAACGCAGGAAGCTGCCGACGCCTATATGCTGGAAGTTGAACAGGCACATACGGCGGAACTTCTGGAGATAAACCGTACCTATCTGGATGATGTAAACGCCCTGGAGATCACCAGCAGACAAAAACGTATAGATACCGTTACGGAAGCGGCCGACGCCGTACGTGAAACCGAGATGCAACTACTACGTGACCGGGCGGCCATTGCTCAAAAAGTACGTGAAATAACTTCCGTTCCGATAGGAATAACCGGTATGCAGGAAGCACACCGTAAGCAGATTCAGGATGTAGAAACGACTTATAATGCTATAATTGAGATAGCGAGACAGGCAGGAATTTCTACCGTTGGTTTAGAGAAGCAGAAACAGCAGGAAATTAACCAGCTTGAATTTGAATACCAGAATAGTTTATACCAGATTCAATCCCAGATCGGCGTATCATGGGCACAGGAATACCAGAATGAACTGGCCCTGTTAAAGAATCTGCACGATCAGGAATTAATAGACGAAAAGACGTACCAGCGTAAGAAGCTGCAAATGCAGATGAATAACGCTAATAAATATTTTGACTATTATTCCGGTCTTTCCTCTTCCATGGTAGAAGCTATTCAGCAGGCCGAAATCGACCAGGTGGAAGCGAAATACGGTGTTCTCATACAGGAAGCCGAAAATAACGGGGAAGATACCGCCGCCCTGGAAGAAGAGAAGGAAAATAAGAAGCTGGAAATTCAAAAGAAGTATGCGGATGTAAACTTTGCTATCAAGTGTTCCCAGATCATAGCGGATACAGCCGTTTCAATAATGAAGGCGACCGCTGATCTTGGGCCTATAGCCGGAGCTGTCGCTGCGACAATGCTCGCGGCTACCGGCGTGGCCCAGCTTGCATCGGCTAAAGCCGAACGGGACAAGATAAAAAATATGTCTGTCAAAAATACCACCGGTAGCAAGACCGCTACGGCTGAACGTGTTGTTTCCGGTTCTTCCGGCGGTGGGTGGTATGAAGGCGGTTACACCGGCCCCGGTGGGCGTTATGAAGTGGCCGGCGTAGTTCATAAAGGAGAATATGTGGTACCACAGCCGGAAATGAATAATCCTAAAGTAATCGACGCTGTTAGCACTATCGAAGCGATCAGGCGGCAGCGTACCAATGCAAACCCGTTGCCACAGAATCCGGGTGAATATGCGGAAGGCGGTTACGTTACCTCTTCTGCAGGGGATTCTTCCTACCGGGAGTTCCTGGAAGCGGCAAAGGAGCTCCGCGCCTCCTGTGAGGCTATCAAATTGATAAAGGCTTATATCGTTTATCAGGATTTGGAAAAGGCTAAAGAAACTATAGATAATGCCCGCGACACCTTTACACGCGGAAAATAAATAATCATTATGCTAAAGATTAAGACGAACAAAGGTTATCTGGATTTAGGGGGTGACTTTACCGTACAGATTGACGAAAAATCCCCTGTCATGAACGACCGGGGATCGCAAACCGTACCGGTTACGGTTCCATGTACCGGCAACAATGCTAAAATAACCGGTTTTGCTCACCGTCTGGACATGGGTATAAAGCCGATGAATGAAGATCAGGCATGTACGGTATTGGACGGAGCATATAAACGTACCGGGAAGATAAATATTGTTTCCGCCGGTAAAAAAGAAGGTATTACCCTTAACATCGGCTTTGACAATTCGGAAGCATACAGCGCATGGAAAGCAAAAAAATTAAATGCTATTACGTTACCAGTGAAGGAGTATAGCAGCGTTAATTCTCTTTGCGCACATTTGCAACAAGTTTTAGGAGGTTATCAGACTGATTATGCCGTATTTCAGATTATGACCGGTAACGAATCGAAAGACGGTCGGCCTTACCCTAAATACCTGAATTATATCACGCCCGTTTCGGAAGGAAGCAAAGTCTATAAATTACGTTACCAGGCAAGAACGGAGACTTTTCTGGTAAATGGTACCCCAACTGAAGTAACGCTTCCGGAAGGTTACGGCGTAACGGCCTTTCTGTATGTCTGGCGTGTTCTGGAACTTATTTTTTCAGAGTTCGGTTATACAATAACGGAGAATCCTTTTAAGACTGACAGAGAACTTTATAACCTGGTAATACTGAATAATGCTGCTGACTGCTGTGTCAAAAGTAAACTTTCTTATGCGGATTTAATGCCGGATTGCACGGTAGAGGAATTTTTAAACGCTCTGTATGTACGTTTCGGGCTGGTATATATTGTTTCTTCCGATACGAGGACGGCAACTTTAAGACTGATCCGCGATATTGTGGATGATGTTCCGGACAGTGACTTATCCCGTAGTTTGACGGATGAACCTTTAATAACCTATGAAACGGCCCGGCAGATGAAGTTATCAGCTAAGACTTCCTTTACCGGGGCGGCTCCTTCTGTTGAACGGTTTGAAGATTATTTGAAGGATCAGAAAGTGGCGAGGCTGGCGAAGGTCGATATTTCCAAAAGGGTAATTCATCTTAATTACGAGGAAACAACGGGGCGGTGGTTTAAATGGGATGAAGACAATAACCGTCTTGTTTATTCTTCGTCAAGTTTCTTTTCCTGGGACCGGAAAACCGATAATGTGGAGGATAACGAATTAACTAGCGACGATGAATGCGTTCCAATGGATTTTGCTCCGAACGGTATCCTTTCCCCTCAATATCTGACCGGTTACGTCCACCGTTATACGTATCTTAAAACTTCCTCCAATAATAATGATGAAGATTCGGAGAAAGAGGAAAGCCCATTATCTTTCGTGTTTGCCTTTACGTCTTCCCAAAATAGTAAATACCCTTTCGGTTCTGTATTGCCTTACACCTCCGACGCTGAAGAGGTTATATTAAAAGACGGAAGTAAACATACGATATCGTTATTCTTTCAATATGACAACGGCCTGTTTTTTAATTTCTGGAAGAAATACGACGCTATATTAAGACATTCTTTCAATAAGGTCGAAGCAAATATTTTGGCACCGGTTCACCGGCTTATGAGTATGGATATATTAACGCCGGTAATGCTTCGAGGACAATATTTACTTTTTGACGGTCTTTCTTATTCCCTTCCGGCAAATAAAATTGTACCTGTCGAGCTGACATTAAGAACGCTTCGGCTAATTGGTCCGTACGATTTGGATAAGGAACAGGAAACTCCGGTCTTTGGTTCCAGGCTTTTTACATGGGAATTTAGAAACTCAAATATAGAAGTTGCAAAAGAAAATGAAAGGAACAGGATTCTACAACAGGCAAGGGACGAATGGAACAAAAGGCCGACAGCAGTAGACGGAATAAGATCCATAACTTATTCACTTGACGGTTATATAACCCGTAACGATGATAAATACCTGGTTGAGAACTACCCACAGGCAGCAGGGATTACATTGCAAAGAAACTATAAATGTAAAGCGGAGGCAATAGTACGCATATTCTATTCTGGAACTTCCATTCATGATCCCGGTCACTATAGGAGTATTACGTATGAATCCGAATTTGAATACACGGATACTTTTGTTTCTATTGTATATTCTGGCTAACCCCGTCCTTTATTTTTTTTGTGATATAACCAATTTTTGCAGAATGGAAAAACAGAATAATATCATCCTTGCCCCATGTGCCACACAGGTAACGGAGCTTTATAATTTCTGGAGGGAAAGCCATTCGGGGAGGCTTACGGACTTTTACAAGTTCCTGACGTCTGCTACGGATCAGCGCGACCGTTTCCTTTCCGGGCTTGAAATTAAGAGTGAGTTTAATGGAATATTCTTTGTTAATACCTTTGAATTATGAGTTTGACAGCAAGCATCAATCCGACAGAAAACGCCTTTACCGGAAATCCTGTTTATCTTTCGGTAGAAACTACTTCTATGGTGACGTATAATATTATGCACTGTTTAAACTTTGAATACCGGAGGTCTTTATTTACTGGCAACGGTAACGGAAGTTTCAAGGTAAATATTGCCGAGGTTCTGGAAACAGTGTTTGAGGATATACCCGTTTTAAATGAAAGTAGTGATATATTAATAAACCTTTCCTCCGGCTGGTCCAACAAGGCTACTATCATGATTATCATGCAGAATGAAGAAGCGGAAACGGAAACCCTGGTTTTAGCCGCCTGGCGTGGAGGTATCGGCAAACGGTCTTTCAAGAAACTGCATGAAGAAGGTAATAATATCTTTTCTTTGAAGTTCTTGAATGAATCCTGTAATTTCTTCTTTACTACTCGAAGCAATGACTGGCGTATAATGATGCGCGAGACGGAACTTTACCCGCTTTGTTTCATTTATCCGGAACATGAACTGAAAATAACGGAACTTCTTACCGGTCAGAGCCTTGCAGTGCCAGGCCGGGTAGAGAACTTTTGCGCTTTGAATCTGGAGGCGGTAAGACTTAAATTTTTTACCGATTACGGGGTACTGGCCAATCTTTTTGACGTGTATAGCGGTGATACGTTCGCCTGCCGGATTGGAATCGAGCAAAGTCCGACGGTCCGCGAGCGTTACCGGCTCCGGTTCCTGAACAGTTACGGGGCTTACGAGCTGTTTTCTCTGGAAGGTGAGGCTAGTGTAACCCCTGGTATGAATGAAGACGAAGACGCTGTTTTCCGGCGTTATGATGAAATTGCTGATGATTATTATTCGGACCGAATGCGGACGGAGATACAGAAGACTGTAACGATTAAGACGGGATTCAAACGCCCGCAGGAAATACGCTTTCTTCTTGATTTGCTTTCCTCTGATGATGTTTATCTTGCAGGTTACGGTCGGGAAGAGGTGAAAGTAATTCCTTCGGTAGAAGAGTTTTCTTACCGTGTCCGTCCGGAAACCCCGCAAAATGTGACGTTAAAACTTACGTTTGCCGACAAGGAGTCCAACTGGACCCAAGAAATCACGGAAAGCGGCTATCAAAAACCACAGGTACACTCTAAGCAGTTCAGTAAACAATTTAATTAATATAGCCTATGAAGACGCAAGAACAGGTAGATGATCTTATTAAAGTAATTGATGCAGCAGAAGAGAAGGAGAGTGTGACGAATCAGATGGAGGCTGCTATTTTTGAATTTCTTAATGAGAAGTTAAAAAAAGAAGAGTCTCGCCATGTTACCTTAACAGAAGAGGCATATGAAACATTAGTCAAATCGGGGAAAGTTGATCCGGATTCCATCTATCTGACTTTTGAGGAGGATTAGTCATGATTTACAAGAATGGTAAGGAGATCGTTTCTATATTCCGGGACGGTCGCGCAATATCTGCAGTGTACAAGGGTACAAAACTTGTATGGCAGGCAATCCGTAGCTGTTTTGGTTCCGGTTTCTGGGTAAATGTAAAACCGTGGTTAGATAATGAAGGTTGGAAAAATAAATAGCACTATTATGGCAAAGAAAATATATGATGAAAAAATAAGCAAGTCCACTGACTGGGGCGGTGATGAATCTACTGGCGGTCTTCCCGTTGCCGGAGGACGTATTCAGGAGTATCTGAAGGAGCAGCTGGACGGCAAGGCGGGTATCTTCCACTATGATACAAGTAATAACCGTTACCTGGTATTCGCTGATGCCGATACCCGTGACGAATACCTCGCTGATCCGACAAAAACGGGGTTGTTGCTCGGAACCTTTGACGCACCATTTAATTATAGTGCGGAGATAACCCTTTCTTCCCCTGCCTACAAGGCAATACTGTCAGGCACGAAGAACAACTACATATACTTTACGTTCGATACGAAAAACAAGTCCGGTCAAAGCGTGGGCGAGGATGTGGTTGCCACCTATACCTTTATCCGCAACGGTGTAAAGAAGACTGTTACGGAACGTTACCGCTACGGCACGGCTGTTCACTTTGGTATTGATGACTACATTGAAACGGGCACGAACAACATCATGGTCGGTATCGTGGGACAGAATACCCTTGCTGCCACTACAGTAGGTATCACCTACCAGGTAATAGACTTACAGCTGTCCGGCAATTACGATGTGTCAGCCCACTATAACCTGATGGAGAACCCGGCGGCAACCGCCGCCATCCCTTACCGGATCAGCGGTTACGGCACGAAAGTAATGGAATGGTATCTGGACGGTGTCCTGCTTGACTATGTTAAGGTAGAGGACGAGATCGTAGACGTATCGACATCCCGTACCAAGTATATTTCTCTGTCTAATTTGAATCAGGGCAGACACAGCCTGCAACTGCGTGCATACACCATGCTTGACGGTGAGAAGTTCTACTCGGATGCCATCTACTACGACCTGATTGTTTATACCGGGGCGGACCGTGAACCGATAATCGGAGTATCCGCTGTTATCCCTTCCGGATATGATATCATCAAAGAGGGTGGCTTGCAACTCTACGGTATTCAGCAGTATATCCCCTACATGCTTGATTTCTCCGTGTATAATCCTTCGGGTGCCGTGAGTACCGACGCTGTCGTATCGGTTGACGGCAAGGCGGAAAGCACCCTTGCCACGCACAATAACGAAGTGGTGAATTACTCGCTGCGTCCGCTTGATTACGGTTTGAAATCACTGACCATAACTGCCGGGAATACGGTGTACGCCATCGGGATGAATATTGAGAAGTCATCTACTTCGCTGGAAGATGTCAGGGACGGTCTGGTACTCGACCTGTCTGCTATCGGCAAGTCCAACAATGACGCCAACCGTCAGGAATGGGTGTACGGTCTGTTCTCCGCTTCCTTCTCCGGTTTCTACTGGAACCGGGCAAACGGCTGGGTTAACAACAGGCTGCTTATCACGGGCGGTGCGGCTGTTGACGTGAATATAGCTCCCTTCACGCCTGACCCGACAATAACGGGGCGTACACTGGAATTTGAATTTGCCACCCGTAACGTGCTCGACGATGACGCCGTGATCTGCGACTTGCGTAATGAAGCCGGAACAGGTCTGCTGATTACCGCCTCGGAAGCTTCACTGACATCTGCCGGAGGAAGCCGTGTGGCGAAAAGGTTCAATTCGGGTGAGAACAAACGTATCTCCTTTGTGATTAACCCCAAGAACGGTGTGACCAACAAGGGGCTGGTCTTCATTTACGTTGACGGCATCAGCTCCGGTTCGGTGAACTATTCAGGGACTGACAATTTCCTGAACGCCAAAACGATGAGAATAGGCGGTACAGGCAAATGCGATGTTGAACTCAAATCGCTCCGCTTTTATAATTCCCCCCTTGACGCTGACCAGATACTGAACAACTTCATTCTCTACCGTGATACTCCGGAAGAGTTGTTAAGCCTTTACGACCGCAATAATATCTACGAGGACGGAACCCGGAATTTCTCCGTAGACAAGCTGGCTGCCCAATGCCCGGTGTTTATCTTTACGGGTGATATCCCAGCCTTGGAGAATACCACCGACAAGAACAAGGCAATTTATGTGGATGTGGAGTATATCAACATGCAGGAAACATGGCGGTCTTTCACCGGGAAAGCCATCCGCCTTACTCCCCAGGGAACCTCTTCTATGGGATTCCCCAAAAAGAATCTTAGACCTTATACCGGCTATGGTGAAGTATGGGATAATATGGGCAAGATTATGGTTGACGGTCTTTATGCTTTCAAAGAAGGCGCGCAGCCTGTGAATGTATGGTGTTTGAAAGCGGACTACGCGGAAAGCTCCGGTACTCACAATACGGGTATTGCCCGGTTGTGGAATGAAGTGATGTACAATGCGCAGGTGAATGGTGAATATGTACTCCGTACTGAAGCCCAAAAGGCAGCGTTAGCCAACAATTATCCTTATGATGTCCGTACGACGGTGGACGGCTTCCCGTGTAACGTGTTCTACCGTCTGACGCCTGACAGCGAGCTGGTCTACATGGGCAAATACAACTTCAACAATGACAAGTCAACGGAAAGCGTATTCGGCTTCCGTGATATTCCGGGCTTTGACAACAGCCGTATGCAGTGCTGGGAAGTGCTGAATAACGGTAATCACCTGGCATTGTTCCAAGACGTTGATAATTTCGATGCTGAATGGAAAGAAGCTTATGAAGCCCGATACCCGGACAAGTCAACGAATGTGGCGGACCTGAAAGCGTTCTCCGAATGGGTTGTTTCCACAAAGGATAACGTAGAGAAATTCAAGGCGGAGAAATGGGATCACCTGGATGTGTACAAGACAGCCGCCTATTATATCTACCTGATGCGCTTTGCGGCTGTTGACCAGCCTGTGAAGAATGCCATGCTGACATCGGAAGACGGTGAGCACTTCTTCTTTATCAATTACGACAATGATACTATTAACGCTCTGCGTAACGACGGACCTTTGAAGTATGCTCCGGATATAGACCGCCAGACAATTGATACTGACTATACGGAACTGGTATACGCCTTTGCGGGTCATGACTCGACGCTTTGGAACAACCTTGAAGCGGACGATGAGTTTATGCGGATTGTCTCCGAGGTTGACAATGCCTTGTACATTGCCGGGCTGACTTATGAAAAGACGGTTGACATGTTCGACAACAAGCAGGCGTCCAAGTGGTGTGAACGTATCTACAATCAGGATGCGCAGTATAAATACATCGGTCCGTACACGGATTCGGGCATCAATAACCTTTTCATGTTGCAGGGTTCACGTTCCTCACACCGTAAATGGTGGCTGGGCAGACGGTTCGACCTGTATGACAGCAAGTTCGTTTCCGGGGCGTACAAGGCAAAATCCATAGAGTTCAAGGCTGCGAACGCTCCTGCGGGGCTGACGTTCAGCGTTACGTCCGGTAACAAGCTGTATTACGGCTATGGTATTAACAATGTAGCCGTAGAGACGGGTATTCACCTGAATCCGGGTGAAAGCACCACGTTTACTTCCAGGCAGGTAATCAATGTGGGTGACCCGGTACGCATCTATTCCGCTCCCAATGTTCAGGAACTGGACCTGCATAACTTCATCCCTTACCTGTCTACCGTGAACATAGCGGAGGTGTACGGTCAGGAAACGGGCACCAAGTTAAAGAAACTGGTTCTCGGTGTTGATACGGCGGGTGACACGAGACGTAATACGTCCTTGTCTGTGATTTCCGGTCTTTCCAGTGCAAGGCAACTGGAATACCTCGATATTTCCGGTTACAAGGGTATAACGGGTATTGAATTGTCGGATCATATCTATTTGCGTACGTTCAAGGCTTTTGAATCCGGCTTGACGGGTCTTTCATTGTCTGACTCGTTAATCTCCACACTGGAGCTCCCGGCATCCTTGCAGACTTTGCAGCTTGACAGTCTGGAGTATTTGTCTACTGGACTGAAAATCTCCGAAGGCGGGCGGAATCTGAACAACATCCTTATTAGAAACTGTACCAAGTTTGACAGCAGGTCTTTTTTATTCACCTGGAATAATGTTCGTGAGACGGAGGATTCTTTGTGTAACATTAGAGCCGAAGGTATTACCTGGAATGATGTAAATGTTGGGGACTTGCTGAAATTGGCAGCGATCCGGAAGAATGGCGGTAATTTGGTGCTGAAAGGTAGGATCAAATTGAAGGAGGTCAACGAAAGCCAGCTGACTGAATTGTTATCCATATTCGGGAATGAGGTGACCAATCCGGATAATGAGCTATACATTAATGCTCCGGATGGCGTTTTTATAACGGGACCTACTACTGTGCTACAAGGCGATACAGTGGTGTACAAGGCTTCTGTCTTTTCGGAGAATCCGGGAAGGGTGGAATATTGTCTGGTTTATGACGGAAAGGAAATTTTGACTACGGGTTCCATAACTATAAACAAGGAAACGGGGGAGATGGTATCGGTAGAATCTCCTGCGTCCGTTGGCTTGTTGGTGCGAGCCCGGCATTTTCCTACCGCTGGAGCGGTGGTGTTTAAGGATTTGCCGATTACTGTTCTGGCTAGAGTTTATCCGACATCAGGTAGCTTTTCAGGCAAGACATCGCTAAACAGTACCGGGGATTTTTCATGGACTTTAGATACACTTCCGGTAAACGAAACAGGCAGGTATCATGTTGAGTGGGAAGTTTCCGGCCAGGGTGCTGAAGATGGCTATGTAGAATTGAAAGAATGTGTGGACAGAATATGTACAGTGGCGGTTAAGTCTGTTCCGGTGGACTTGATTACATTCAATTTGAGGGCTAAATTAATCAGGGAACATGATAATAACAATTTCTTGAATGTATCCCAAGATATACAATTATTGATTCCCGGAGTCATCATGACAAAGACGAGTAATCCGGAAGTGCTTGATGTTTGCTACCACTTTGGTTGGGCAGCTGACGAGAATTATATGACCGAGATAGAGGCGGCAAGCGTATCTTCGCTAGCGGGAGCTTTTAAAGACAACAAGAAGATAAGACATTTTGATGAGTTTCAATATTTCACAGGAGTGACTGCTATTGAAACAGACGCATTTTGCAACTGTGGGAACCTTAAATCAATCATTCTGCCGGATAGTATTAAATCCATTGGTAGTAGTGCTTTTTTTAAATCTGGGATAGAAGAGCTGGTTATACCTGATGGAGTGTCTTTGGTAAATGCGTCATTTGCGTATATGTACTCTCTTAAGAAGATAGTGCTTCCTATAGACCTTGTTGATATTCCTTCAAATTTGTTTAAGGAGTGTTCTAGTTTAGAAAGTATTGATCTTCCACCGAATATAAAAAATATAGATGTTTACGCCTTCACCAATGCCGGAATAAAAAACATCGTATTGCCGGAATCGCTTGAAACCTTAGCAGGGAGTGCTTTTCAGAATATGTACTATCTAACAAGTGTATATATCGGAGGCAAAGCTTCCATAACAGGGGTACTCTTTCAAAACTGTCCGGCTTTAGAGACAATCACTGTTTCGTCAGACAATAAGGTTTACTCTTCTGTCGATGGGGTGCTATTTTCCGGTAGTGAACTTTTAAGATATCCGCCAGCAAAAGAAAACATTGAGTATGTTATACCTTCTCATATTACATCCATTGGTGAATATGCTTTTCAAAATGCAAAAGTTGAGCATGTAGATTTGAGTAACATAGAGGCGCTGGGAAAGTATGCTTTTCAATATAGCAATATAGAAGAGGTGATTTTGGAGCGGGTGCAATCAATGGGGGGATACGTCTTTTCTGACTGCAGTAAGTTGGCAAATGCCGAGATAATGGGCCCTGTAAGCATATTTCTGTTAACTACTTTCTTCAGGTGCTCTGCTCTGAAACAAGCTGTTATTACTGTTCCGGACGCTATTACCGAGGGTACTTTTATGGGGTGCTCTCTGTTGCAAGATGTTATTTTAGAAAATGTTAAGGGTATAGGTGCAGGTACGTTTAGAGGCTGTAAAGCTTTGAAGGAACTCTCTATTCCAGCATCTGTGACTATTATTGGTGAATATGCTTTTTTTGAGTGTGTTAAGATGGGTAAATTATACATTAACCGTGCTTCTGCTCCTACGTTAGAATCCGGTGTTTTTGGTAGTAATTGGCAGACTTATACCGGCAAAGACAATCCCCCCGGCACCAACATCCTCTACGTCCCTGAAGGAGCAACCGGATATGATGAGGGACAATGGTTGGACCCGTTGCAGGCGGAAGATAAATGTAAATTCACAATCAGTTATACTTTATAATCATGTATGTAAAAGGAAATATAGTGTATGCGGATGCTTATAAGTATCTCAAACACAAGGAACGGAATATGATTGCTTTACGGGTGAAAGGCAATCCGGATGACTACGAAGAGGTGTCGATGGATACACCTCTTGAGGTCAAGGTTAGTGGCAATATGATAAGCTGGAACAAGGGGATGTTTATGAAGAATATCCCAGATCTTTCCTACGAAGGAGTTAAGAGTGCTATAGTAAGATCGAGATATAGTTACGATGACCAGATTGCTGTCATGCTGAACAAGGACTCCGAAGAACAGGAGGATATCAGGTATTATCAGAAGATGCAGGAGTGGAGAGAGTTTGCGGGGGAAATAGCAAAAGCCGTTGTTGCTCTCACGAGGTAGCGGCTTTTGCAAACATAAACAAAACAAACAATAAATTATGGTTTTAGTTTGCGTGTTTGGTACAAAAGTAATATTAATCTTTAGATAGAGAAAAACGTTTTAGTTTTTTAGAAAAAATAGGCAGAAGGATACTGAAAAACCTTCTGCCTTAAATCGCTTTTAAATTCGCTAAAAAGAAAACAGCTTCCCCTGGTTTTTTAAAGTTATAACATATCATCAAAAGCGTGTATTCCTACTTCGCGTTCGTCTTCCAGGACATGCGCGTAGACCATTGTCATGGTTATAGAGCTATGCCCCAAGAGGTGGGATAGCGTTACGATATCATGTGTTTTTTTATAATACAGGGTGGCAAATGTATGCCTGCCGGTCTTTGAACTGATATCCTTTGTTATCCCTGCTTTACCGGCTATTGTTTTCAGTACCCGGTTTATATCCTGATCCGTGGGAAGGTTCATAAACAGGTCGCCTTGGGTACGTCCGGCCCGGTAATATTCATAAATATAACGTGCCGGGTCTGATAAAGGTATGGTTACCGGTATTCTGGTCTTACCCCGTGTATAGCGTAGTTCATTTCTTGTGAACTGGCTTATTTGCAATACCTTTGCGTCACCTATATGCAAAGAGGTAAAACAGAGAAACAGAAAAAAGCGTAGTACGTTCTGGGTGCATTCTTCCAGGCGCCCGGACCGGTACAAGGAAGTTAAGCGGAGCAGTTCTTCTTCTGTCAGATATACGACCTCACTTTTGGGGCGCCGTATCTTTATGGCCGCGAACGGGTCCCGGTCCATGTATCCGCCGCGTATGGCGGCACCTACGTATATTTTTATCGTAGCCATATTACGCCATGCCGTAGAATCCTTGTTGCCTATTTTGCGAAGATATGCCAAAAAGGACAGAAGAAATTCATGGGTGATCTCTGAAAAGATAAGATCGGGTGCGAATGTCTCTAATTTCTTGATGATAGAAACGTGATGTTTCCAGGTACCGAAAGAAATTGTTTTGCTAATTTGTTTGAGATAAACCCGTGCAAAATCATAGAAAGTGCCGAAGTCGGAAGGATTGTTATACTGGCGGAAGAAACTTTCTTTTGTCAGCGTCTCATTTTTAAGACGGGCACGGACAAATATGTCGCTTATGCGCGACCGGATATTTGAGATGATTAAATTTTTATCCTTACTTTCTTTGTCCCGGCCCTTTACTATTTCGTTTTTCTTGTCCCATTCCTTGGTGGTGACACTTAACCTTATCGCGATCCTTATTTTCTCCCGGTCGATATAAAATTCCGCATACAGGGGGAGGCGGTCAGTTTTACCCTTCTTACCTTGCCTTATAATTCTGATTGCCGTCATTTTTAGATGCCTACTTTATGCCTGCAAAGGGGCTATGCCTACAATATGCCCTACACAGACAGGTTATTAAACGTTAAACGGGGCGAAAGTAAAACGTTTAATATCAGCTGTTTAAAAGAAAAATCCGATAACGTTTAATTGTTACCGGATGTTAAAAGTGATTCCGTTGCGATTCGAACGCAAGACCCACGCCTTAGAAGGGCGTTGCTCTATCCAGCTGAGCTACGGAACCATCCTTAATTGCGGTGCAAAGGTACGCTTTTCTGTGAAATTTGCAAAGATTTTACGCAGAAAATATTTTGTAAATAGATGCTTTTATATCCGATTAGATGTTATAATCCTAATGGTAAACCAGTTACATACCATAAAATAAATAACAAAGTCCAGGCTAATAATATATATAGAGAGTATCTCCATGTATATTTCAGTAATGAACCATAGGTCGCTTGCTTATCATATTGCTGCATGTAAGTAAGGATAAGAGGCATGTAGAACATGAAAGGAGTAATGGCATTGGTGGCACTGTCGCCAATACGAAAAGCGCATTGCACCATATCCGGAGAAATCCCCATATTGGCAAAGAACGGAACAAAGATGAAGGACATGAAAGTCCACTTGGCAGTGGCAGAAACCATAATAAGGTTCACAAGTGCTGTAAAGAGAATAAATAGAATGAGTATCCATAAACTCCCAAGATGGATGGACGAAAGCATGTCCGCTCCCATAATGGCTATACATTTATCCAAATGAGAATACTCGAAACACGCAAACATCTGAGCAGCAAAGAAAGCGATAACAAAGTAAACACCCAACAATTTCATAGGTTGAGTAAGCCCCTCAATCACATCTCCATCTGTACGATAACGACCGGAAGCAAAGCCATAAACCATCCCCATAAGCCCGATACCAAAAGAAAGCAGAAACAGAATGCCCTCTATAAAAGGAGAACGGATCAGCCCACCATTCACGCTACGCAAAATACCCCATGAAGAGAAAGTAGCCCAAAGAATCACGGTTGTATAAATCACCCCGATAGATACTGCACCTATCATAGCACGACGCTCTTTGCGGGATAATTGCTTATAACCATTGAAACGAATATGACCGGCATATTCCCCCAAAGCCGGAAGAAGATTACGGCGGGTTACCTGATAAATAATAAAAGCCAGCAAAAAAGTAGATGCAAACAAGAAATAGTAATTGCATAAAGGCCCGGTATTTCCAGGTGATACATTTGCCATATCCGCAGCTTCCTGGGTAGTGGCAGCAAGCATAGGATCCAAAGTACTCAGCATCAAGTTAGCGCTATACCCACACGAAACAGAAACGTATGCCGTAATAATACCTGCAACCGGATGCAGCCCGACCGAATGGAATAAAGTTGCTGCAATCGGTAAAAGAATTATGTATCCGGCATCACCTACTACATTGGAAAGCAATCCCAAGAAAATAACCAGTATCACCATGCGCCATGGATTATGCTTACGACGTGCCCCACCGCGAATACAAGCATCTATAAAACCTGAATGTTGTGCTACCCCGATACCAAACATAGCCACAATTACTAAGCCCAGCGGAGCAAACCCCGTGAAATTAGTAACCACATGCCGCAACAGCCAACGAACACCTTCCGGACTAAGTAAACTTTGTACCCGTATCTCCTCCCCTGTTTGCGGTTGAAACACGCTCAGGCCGTAAATGTCAAATATCCATGATAGGACAATGACAGCCAGCGTCAACAAGAGAAACATTGTTGCCGGATGCGGTAAACGCCATTTGCTATTCATCATCTGCTTCCAGATTATCTATATCAAGAATACGGAGTTCCAAAGCACGCACAACCAGACGGGTTGCATTCACTCCTACCCGCTCTCCTTGTGGAAACAGACGGTTTACCAAATCATTCTGACGCTTTTCCAGAGATTTAACTCCAAAAGGCATACCTTTCAGGTTAGCAATCATATCTTTGGTATACCCCAATGCCAGATGGCGTAGGAAACGTTCGTCATACTCATCGATATCATAACTGATAACCGCTTCCTGACGTTTGGCATCATTCGCAACAGATTGCTTGAAACGGTCTACAATTTTTTCCAGAATAGGATAATTAAAAACCAGCTTCTTTCCATCCATTACTGCCTGTACATCTGTTTTCGTAAGCAGCTCACCTGTTTTCAAAATAATACCGTCAGCACCCGCATTCAGAACATCCACCCAAAGCTTTTCATTCAGAATTTCTCCGGTAAATATGAGTACGTGTACTCCCGGATAACGCTTAAAGATATTCCGGCAGATATCCACACCAATAGTAGTAGAACCACCCAGCCCTAAATCCAGCAATACCAAGTCAGGAACTCCGGCTTCTATCAATGTCCAGAATTCGCTTTCGGTCATAGCCGTACCGATAACTTCTGCGTTGGGTATTTCATGGCGGAAGATTTCTTCCGTTCCTTTCAGTTCAAGCTTGACGTCTTCTACAATAATTACTTTGAATTTCTTGTCTTCCATATTCTTTAATTTTATTTTCTTCTCGGTATCGTGAAATAAACTGTAAATCCACTATTCTCAGCCGGTTCAGCATTGATGCGACAGCCACGTTTTCCGGCAAACTCGTCATGGTCGCGAATAATCTGCTTGCAGACGAGATACTCCGTACCTCGCAACTCTCCTTTTTCTCCTGTTGCCGTCATACGTTCCAGGTTTGGATAGAAAAGTTGATTTAATTCCTCACGGGTTTTCGTCCTTCGCATATCAGTGAAAAGGAAACGAATATATTCTCCGTCTACTGCTGCAGCCAAATGTATTTCTCCATCCAGAGAAACAGACAAAGCTTCATCTATCAGATTCTCCAATAAGAAACGAAGTTGGATAAAATCTCCGACCACTCTTTCATCAATAGCTCTTGTAGAGAAAGATACAGCAACCCCTTTTCCCTTATTTGCTTTACGGAAATACTTTTCTGCCAGAGCAAACAACTCCGGTACGGAAATTATCCCGCGACGGAACGTAACTTCTTCCAACTGTCGCGATGCGCACGAACTCAAGATGGTAAATATACCTTTATAATATTCTATCAATTCGCTGATAGCTGAAACCGTCTCTTTTTCTTCCGTTTCTGAGAGAATACCTGAACGGAGTTTACCAATAAGTTGCTTGATCTTATTCGGATAATAAATTGTCTCGTGCTTGATGGTGGAAAGACAATTATCAAGTACCATATTCTGCACATGCAACATACCGTCCTCCCATGACGCCCGGTGTGCTTCTTCATGCGCAGCTTCGATGTCGCGGTATTTCGTTGCCAGTTTCACTACTGCATTGAAGACCACAATCGCTATATACCGCGCAATCAATTCCAGCAATAGATGAGCCGTCTCTTGATCGACATTCTCTTGCCGTTCAAGATATAACACACCCACACAGCGCGAATCACCCGCAGCATCCACCACCAAAGGCAAAGCTTCAAATCCCGGTGCGGACAGTTGAGTATGCTGTTCAAAACAGCGTTGAACTACTTCCTTCCAAAGTTCATCTTCTGCCGTAGATGTTCCATTATCTCCCGCAGAGGACAAGTCATTTTCTATAGAATTTGACGCATATTCTAGTTGATGTGTCGTTTCATTATAAACGGCGATTCCCAACCGATCAATACTTAGCAACTCATTTACGGCATCGAAGCCTTCGTCAACGATACGTTGAGGAATAGCTTTCAGGGTATCTTCTTCCCGCTGCAATGCCTCTTCTGTTTCGGGAACTTGTATCAGGGAGGCAGCAAATATCTGTCTATTGATTTCCAAAACCTGTTCCAGATTCCAACGGTTTACAAGACGTTTGCGAATATACAGGATGTAATATCCCAAGAGCAACATAGCTATAAGTCCGATAAACAGGATACCCCCCACCATCTTATTATTGGTGGAACGTTCCAGTTGACGACAATATTCCTCCAAAGACTGATCTTCACCCAGCAATTTGTACAAAGTCGTATAAGCGGCATTATTATAACTGTATGCATCCCATTGTTTCAACGCAAGAAAAGCGACAGCCGCCTCATTCCGGATATCCAGAATGACATGAAAGTCCGAATTGAAAAGATCATTCCACCAGGATAACTCCCCCGGCTCCCCTTCTCCTCTCAATGACATATAGCGCTGCGGCTCCTGGGCATACCTTTTATAATGCGCATTCAAGCAAGACATGGCAGAGTCTACATATTCCAAAGCCTGTTCAAAATTTCCTTCCACATTACTATAATAGGCATCATTGGCATAGTCTGACGCCTCATTCAACAGGGCTTCAAACTCATTTTCCGCAGCTAATGACAAAGAATCCTGAGCCGTTTGCGCATAGATTTCATCCGGTTGCATCACCGCTTCCTCCACTGCTTTATTGCACGAACTCATGCCTATAGAAAAGAATACGCACAGAAATACCATCAAAGTTTTACGCACTCCTGTAGGCAAACGGAAATAAAAACGGCTGCCCTTCCCTAAAGTACTTTCTACATTGAACAAACAGACTCTGAATACTTCGTTCGTCTTCCGGTATTTCTCAATGATACCTTTACAATTCATCAGACCGAAGCCGCTCCCTTTATTTTTCAGCAGTTCTTCCCGGTCTGCAGCATCCAGTATGCCTATTTCCTGCGAATTATACAATTTCTCACCGACAATACGCGTCACATCTTCTTCAGAAAGACCATAACCGGTATCTTCTACTGAGATTTCCACATATTCTTCTGTCGGATTTGCATAGACCTTTACCTTACCTCCCTTTGGAGTATATTTACGGGCATTTTCTGCAAGTGTGTTTATCATAAACAGCGTCAACGCCTTGTCAGCTTTCACATAAGTATCCGTTGGTGTCACTTCCAGTTGTTGCTGTTTCATCTCGAAGGCACGGCTTCCTTTCCGTATCAGATCGAAAAGCTCGTTCAACCCGAATGTTTCTATATTCAAGCTCAGGCTACCCTGTTTCATTTTAATCCATAAAGCAAGGATATCATTGTATTCATTGATGGTTGTCACCAATTCGTCCATATATTGATACTTCTCGGCTTTGATGTGTTCGTCATGGATAAAACCCTTTTCCGTCAGTTTATGCACTTCATTAATAATACGGTCTATGTACGGATGAATACCGTTCACAATGGCCATACACGCTTTCTTTATAAGATTCTGACGTTTATTTCCGGCTATATGCTGTTCGTACACGTACCGTTCTTTTTCCAACCGGCGGCGTTCGTCACCCAGCGAAATGGAAGTCATGCCATTATCAAGCGCCCATGTAATATAAGGAGCAATCACATGTAGTATTGCTTTCTCATCCTTCGTAAGACGTTTGGGTAATACCAACTGCCCATCTTCTATCCGGATGTCTTTTACATTGAAAAGTTCCTCTATATCTGTCTGCACAGCAGAAAGAATGGCATCTACAATCTCTTCTTCCGTCTGCGCATCCGTGGGAATAGAAGCGGTTATTTTCTGACAAATGTCCAACATCTGCCTTAAACGGTGCAAATGGACATGATTACGTTCTTTAGACCGCTTATTGAATATCCAAAAAAATAAAACCACCAGTATAAAACCGACAATCACGAAGAAGAGTAAAATATTGAGTTGCCGGGCTTCACTTTCCAAAGCCTGATAACGGCTTTCCAACTCCTTATCCTGCCGGGTATCTTCCAGAATATCCAGATAAATATTGCGATTATAATCGGAATGTTGCTTCATTTCCAGTCCGGCATACGTAACACTCAGTTGTTCGCGAATACGTGAAATCCATTCCGGAACGGTTCGTAACTTACGCTCTATCCATGCTTTTTCTGAAGAAATGGTATCCCGTATATCATAGGTTTTCAACCAGTCCAGGCTATCGTGGCAATCATAAAAACGGCGATGATGACTGTTCACGCACTCCAAGGCAAGCGTCAATGTATCCAATGCTTCGGCGTAGTTATCATGCGCATTCAAATATTTACCAATAGAAACATAGGCACCGGCAATCTGATACACATCATTATATTGCTTGAATTTCTTCAAAGCCAATTGTCCTAAACGCATGGGCAACAAAGAATCCACAGGAACATCAAACTGTTTCAATGCATGAGAACGCCTGACCTGGAAAAAGTCATAATTATCGGGAGATGCCATCAGATTAGCAAGCCCCTGCACTCCATTACCTTCAAAATACAAGTATCCTCCGCGGGATGCCATTTTCCAAGTTGTATACAACTCGTCGAATTCACGCAAACGACGCTCATCCGCCGTTTCACCATCACAAAGTGCTGCCGATCCTTTTATATAATGATAATACAGTAACTGGTTCGTATCCGCTGCAAGTTCTTCCTGCGGATATATTTCGTTGATGGAAGCCACCGCTTCCGGACGTTGTTGCAGATAGTAGTAATAAACTGCGGAAACGATATAAAATTCGGAGCGTGCATAGTTCAGTCTCAACCGTTCGTGCTTATCTACGAAAAGCTTGTTATCTTCATCTATTCGTTTCATGCGGCGGAGGGCACTGTTCCGATAGTCATAAAATTCTTTGTTCATGGCCGTCCGCTGATAGATTTTCATCAATCCGATATCGGCAACCAGCAATTCCAGTTCATTTTTCGTGAGACTATACACATCTTTATGAAACTTCTCCGCTTTCTCAAAATCCATGCGCATAAAAGCACAAAAGCCCAGATTATTGGATGCTTCCGCTTTCCCTTGACTATACAGATTCACTTTTCCATAAGCTTGTGTGGCAGCATGACAAGAAGAGTCCAGGTCTTTATACCGATAAGAATAAGCCACTTGGTTGAGCGAATCGATAAGATGTACTTCCTTGGTGGGAGCAGTACCCACACAAGAAATCATTACTATGCAAAAACACAGTAAGCCCACCAATCGTATATGAGGAAACCGTTTCACTTAGCAAAGCTACAAATAAATCCGGGAAAGAAAAAAGATTTTTCTACAATAAGTCTTGTAGAATGTAGCGGGAAATTCATAACTTTGCAGCCGTATTAAACAAATAGGTAACATCTATTACAAAATGAGCGAAAAAGCACCCGTAATGGTATTCTCCGGAACTAACTCGAGATACCTTGCAGAGAAAATCTGCGCAAGCCTTGATTGCCCTCTGGGAAAGATGAACATCACCCACTTTGCTGATGGTGAGTTTGCTGTTTCCTATGAAGAGTCAATTCGTGGCGCACATGTATTCCTGGTTCAATCCACCTTCCCTAATTCCGACAATTTAATGGAACTTCTGCTGATGATCGACGCTGCTAAAAGAGCGTCTGCTAAAAGCGTTGTTGCAGTCATTCCATACTTCGGTTGGGCACGACAGGACAGAAAAGACAAACCTCGCGTTTCTATCGGCGCAAAGTTAGTAGCCGATTTACTTTCAGTAGCAGGTATCGATCGTTTGATTACGATGGATCTCCATGCTGATCAAATTCAAGGTTTCTTCAACATTCCGGTAGATCACTTGTATGCTTCGGCAGTGTTCCTCCCCTATATTGAGTCCTTGAAATTGAAAGATCTTGTAATCGCTACACCGGATGTGGGTGGTTCCAAACGTGCCAGTACATTCTCAAAGTATTTGGGAGTTCCCCTGGTATTGTGCAACAAATCACGTGAGAAAGCAAACGAAGTTGCATCCATGCAGATTATCGGTGATGTAACCGATAAGAATGTAGTATTGGTAGATGACATTGTAGATACAGCCGGTACTATCACCAAAGCAGCTAACATTATGTTGGATGCCGGTGCTAAATCAGTACGCGCTATTGCAAGCCACTGTGTAATGTCCGACCCCGCTTCATTCCGTGTACAAGAGTCCGGCTTGACAGAAATGGTATTTACTGACAGTATCCCTTACGCAAAGAAATGTGCGAAAGTAAAACAGTTGAGTATTGCCGATATGTTTGCTGAAACTATCAAACGAGTAATGAATAACGAATCTATCAGTTCACAATATATTATTTAATAAAAGAGTCGACTGAAAAATAATAAAATGGATAATGACTGTCATGGTCATTATCCATTTTTATTTTACCCTTCAGGGATAATATACACAAAAAAAATAGGCCACGCAATGCGCAGCCTACTATCATTTATCCACAATTCTCTATTGTAATCTTCCGAACTTATATGTTCCTTTTTTAATAACTTTTCCATCCTTATCAGTTTCTACAAAAGGACCATTCTTTTTTCCCTGTTTGAAAAAACCTTCAAAGCGGTTACCATCCTTGTCGGTCTGTACACCTTGTCCTTCTTCCAGACCGTCTACAAAACCACCTTTATACTGCATTCCGGCAACAGTTTGTAAAGTTCCCTGACCGTTCGGGCGGTTATCTTTCCAGTCGCCCTCATATACGTCTCCGTTACTCCATTTATAAGTACCCTTACCTTCACGTTTATTATTTTTCCACTCACCTTCATACACAGCACCGTTTGCCCACGTG
>OGHH01000355.1_pt1 | contig 51749 bp, 52 predicted proteins | sample 1571471 | NCBI WGS metagenome assembly OGHH01 (sample SAMEA2581936, study PRJEB24529) | metagenome | biome: Human gut stool | place: China | collected 2011
CAACATCGCTTGGTACGAACAAAAGGCGGTCATCGTCCTGCTGGCCCTCTTGAGCCTGGGCGTGAAGCATATCCACCTTGGTCCTACGCTTCCGGCCTTCCTTTCGCCCAACGTAGCCAAAGTGCTGGTAGAACAGTTCGGCATCGGAGGCATTACTACCCCCGAAGCGGACATGAAACTGTTCGGTATAGGATGACGGCTTAATACGATTTCTCGTTAGCCAGGTTCCAGGCATTGAGGAAAGAAGCCTTGGTAATTTCCACCACCTTCTCCCAGTTCAGCTTGTCGGCATGGTCAGAAGGCTGGTGGTAATCCGGATGTCCGTCAGTGTGATACCAGATGATGGGAATGTCGTGTACAGCAAACGAAGCATTGTCGCTTCCTCCCACCGGACGGTCCCTCGGGCGGTAATCCGGTTGCAGTTTCAACCCATAACGGGCAATGTCATCCTTGAGCCACTGACCCAGTGCCGGATGTGCTTCCGTATAGAAGTACACCACGTGCTCAGGTTGTTCCGGCCGATTGTTCCGGCCAATCATATCGAAATTCAGATAACCCTTGACTTGTGAAATGAATGGGCAGGTTTGTACAAAGAATTTTGAACCCAGCAATCCTTTTTCTTCGCCATCCCAGAAAGCAAAAATAATATTTCTTTCCGGTTGTTTCCCGCTGGCAATGAATGCTTTGGCTATTTGTAGGACAGCTGATACTCCGGAAGCATTGTCATCGGCACCGTTATAAATCTGATCACCATCCAGAGCCGGATCTGTTCCTAAATGATCGAAGTGTGCGCCGACAATTGCATACTCATTGACATTTTTACCGGGAATTATTCCCAAGACATTAGTCATTGGGAGTTTCTGATGAACTTCTTTGCTGAATAAAGCAATCGAATCGGGGTGTACTTCCAACCGTCCTTTTTTCTGCCGTTCTCTCCGGTAGGCTTCAAAAGGTTGAAAATAATTGTCTCCTAATGGCTGTACTCCCATTGCCTGTAGCAATGAAGCGATATATTGCGCCGCTACCTTGGAACCGTGGTATCCGGCTTCCCGACCCTGTAATTCATCGTGTGCCAGAAAACCGATATACGCTTCGGCGGATGCCCGGTTTATGCTTTCCAGTCCTTTTTCCACGGGAGTCTGTGCTGCTGCCAAATAGCTGAAACAACAGAGTATAGCCAGAATGCAGTATTTCTTCATCAGATATTTATTTATGCCTTTATTCAATTATATCCAGCATTAATGGAATTTCCTCGGCTGCGATACCTTGCTTGAGCAGGCTGTTCCGGTCTCTGTCGAATATGTCCAGGAATGCATCTTTACTACCACTTTCTGCCATAGCTTTACCATAGAGTCCGGCAGCTTTTTCTATATTTCCCAATACCCATGCCACGTGTCCGGCATTGAGATAATCTGTTGCAAGAGGTTTGGAGGCGAGAAGTTTGTCATAATACTTCATAGCCTGTTCATGCTTACCACTGACAAATGAGCACCAGCCGATACCGCGCCATGCTTTCATGCAGTTGTTTTCCAGAAAGTCCAGTTTGAAGAAGTATTGTAGTGCATCTTCGTATCTTTTCTGCTCTGCCAGGCAACTTGCGGTATAGAATAACACATTGTGGTTTTCTGGTTGAATTGTTTCTACACGGTGGTAGTATTCCAGAGCGGCATCGAATTTCTTCATCTGACGGTAACAGGTAGCCAGATGGCGGAGCGTCCACAAATGATCAGGTTTCAGCATATCGGCTTTCAGATAAGCATCCACAGCTTCCTGATAGCGTTTCTCCTTTTGCAGGCAGAAGCCTGTTTTCTGGAAAATATCCGCATTGGCCTGTTTCCGGTCTATCAATATCCGGTAGAGCTCCAATGCTTCGGCAGGGTGCTCTTTGCGGAAATGGAAATCGGCAACAGCCACCAATAGTTCGGGAGCACTCAGCAATTCTTTCAGCACAGGATTACGGTGCAAAGCAATCTCTTCCTGAAAGATGTTGTGGAACTCATTTCTACGTTGGCTGAGTTTGAAGAAACGATATAAATCGTGAATATACTGGTTGCTGATAACGTCAGGCCGTTCTGCGTATTGCTTCAGACTGGCGCTATTCTTCTCTTCCATAAAGTCACTTTGGTCCTGGGGCGTCATCTGGCTTAACATCATATCCCGCTGTCCTTGCGGAAGTTGGGCAATGGTGAAACAGAATGAATACTTATCACTGTTGCAGAAGAATCCGGATTGCAGAATAATAGAGAGTACAGAACTTTCACTTGTCTGGTTCAAGCCGACCTGGTGGATAATACTGGAGTGCATCCGGTCGAAAGGATAGAACCAGTTGTGTGGTTCGCGGAAGAAAGGATAGCCTTTCAGTTGTGCGAATGTACTCATATAGACATCAGCGCCTTCCAACTGTAAATCGTTCATTTCTCGTATTTTGTCTCCCAGTCCTGATTGCTCGAAAGCTTGTTCCCAGTCCGGATTACGGTCGTTTTCATCAGTTTCTTCAAAACCGAATTTCATGTTGCGCATGATATTCACGTTCCTCATCATTTCGGGAATGATTTCTTCCCGCATCTTCTTGTCAATTTTCTCGGTTTCCTGGCTGCGAAGCAGTTGGATGTAAACACGGTTCACCTGTTTACTGAAGTCCGGATCTTCTCTGAAAAGAGAAATGCGTGCTTCCAGTTCCGGGTAGAGTGTAATGCGAGTGGGGTAGAGATGCAGGGTGATGACAAGTCCTACCAAAGCCCTTTGGTTGATTTGCGGATGGGTATGGCGGAGTCCGTCGAGCAGCCAATTGATCTTACGTTCGTCGAAACACTCCATTAAACTAAGTGTGACAGCACTGACAAACAGACATAAATCATTGATTGGTAATGTTTCCGAGCGGAGCATATCTTCTGCCTGGGCAAATTCTTCCAAAGTCCAGTTATTGTTGCTCCAGGTGGTAAGAAACATAACCTGGTGTGTTTCTTCATGCCGTTTTAAGATAGCGTCCAAGCCTTGATAGTTTGCCAACTGCGATACGGCCATTTCGTCCGAGAATCCTTCCAGTATCCTCTGTTGGGCAGAGAGGTCATAAGCCTTCGGCAACTGGTTGGGATTTCTGCGCAAAGAATGATAGTAGTGGGTAGATATCTCATCCAGCAATAGGATGCGCGTCTGATCGGCAATTTCCCAGGTATCGGCTAATAGTTGACGATACAATTTATGCCGTTCCGGATCTTTCATTCCCAGCTTCATGTATTGCAGCATATACTGATAGGAAGTCTGGATTTGTTCCAGGCGGTTACGCAAAGTCCAGTCATTACTATTATATAAGAAAGCATCCAGCTGAACGAGAGCTTCTTTCAGCCGTTTATCTTCCAGTAAACTGACTATCTGATTATATTGTTTTTGGATGGATTGTTCATTCATATTCAGTCCTTTCTTTAATACTTTATTAGTATAAGGTACAAAAATGATGCCAAAAAAGTTCGGGTTCTTAGAAAATACTGACTGCAGTTTTGGTTGTCAGTAATTCCAGAGCTTTCATGCCCATTACGGAGTTGCCTTTGGAATTGAGTCGCGGACTCCATACAGCTACTGCATACTTGCGTGGGCATACAGCAGCGATACCACCACCGACCCCACTTTTCCCGGGTAATCCTACCAGATAAGAAAACTCGCCGGCTTCATCATAGAAACCGCATGTTTGCATAATGGCATTGATACGCTTCACCTGCGAAGTCGTCAGTTCGGTTCCATCAAAACTGAACGGTCTTGTGTGATCGGCAAAGGGGAGGAAAGAATGTGCCAGTTCCCGGCAATTCATACCTATGGAACATTGACGGAAGTAGAAGCGAAGTACCCGCTCGATGTCGTTTTCTATATTGCCGTGATATTTCAGCATATTGGTGATGGCGGCATTCAGATATCCATACTCCCGTTCGGAAGCAGCCATGCTTTCATTATATTGAATCGTGTCATTGCCGCAGAGTTTCCGCACAAAAGAGAGATATTCCCTTTCCGGATATTCAAGTACTGAGAGCAAGACGTCTGCCATTACCAATGCCCCTGCATTGATGAGTGGATTGCGGGGGATTCCTTTCTCCATTTCCAGCTGAAAGATGGAGTTGAATGCATTGCCGGACGGTTCTACGCCTATGCGTTTCCAAAGTTCGTTACCTATCCGGCCAAAGCTCATGGCAAGAGAAAATACTTTTGAAATACTCTGCACGGCGAAACGTTCATCACTGTCTCCCTGGGCATATTCCTTGCCTTCGATGGTGCGCAGACAGATACCATAACGATCAGGATTGACTTTCAGCAGTTCAGGGATATAACTTGCCGGTTTGCCTTCCTGTGCATACGGCTGTATTTCTTCGTATATTTCTTTCAGAATTCGGCTGTATTCCATAGCATGTAAGGTTTTTCTTTAGAAGCGCACTTGCAACTGTGCTTGTAATAAATTACTGTTTTCTCCGATATGGCGGTTGCAGTACGTATATTGTGCCTGTACTCTGCACTTAGGATAAAACCAGTATTGCAGTCCCACTACGTAATTGGTTTGCTTGTCATCCAGCACTTTGCTTTTGTTAAAATAGTCATAAGATGCAATGACATCCACTTTGGGGAATACATGTGCAGATGCCGTTACGTAGTAGCCGTCGCTTTTTACGTGTCCATCTTTTCCAGCCAGGTATTCTGTGCGTACGTCAACCGGTTTGGTCTTAATCACTGCACCTGCCGACCAACGGTTACGCGTATAGTTTTCACCTACCTGTATATCCGGATTAAGAGTGGAAGTGGCTACTGCGCATCCCTTTCCTTTAACAAAAGAACCACCTACGGATAGCCAGTCGAGCGGATGAACCATCAGACTGCCTACAATATCTTTCTGGTTGTTCTTGTCTTTCAGATTGATGCCTTGTCCATTCATCAATGCAAGATTATAATTTACCAGTTTGCCGAACAGGTCTCCATAAATCAGGAGACCCATATCGCGCCCGCTGCTGGAACCATATAACGGATCGCTGCCGTTGATACCGGCCAGATAATTGACTGACTGCGCGTAGCAATTGATCAACTCTACATAGCAGGGAGACATTGGGTTTTCAATGGTATACATCGTTTTGAATTGTCCGATGCGGGCGGTCAGTTGGGGGAGGAATTTGTATTCGGTGTATGCTTCAAGTATTTTCCCGGTATTGGCAAAGCTGTACATGAAGTAACATAGCCAGCGGTCAGTGATTTTACCTTGTGCCATGAAGATAACCCGCTTGATGTCGAAGGTATTACTGCCATCGTCGGCATCATCATACGTATATCCTACCTGTGCATAACCGGCAAGGCTGATACGGTCTTTCAGAGTGTTTACTACGTCGTTTAAACAAGCATCTTGTGCCGTTGCTATCAGGACAGAGAACAAGAAAGCGAAGGATAACAGTATTCGTTTCATTATTTTTTATAGATGTGAAGATATAAGATTAAAAAAGGCAACCCTTCTTTTCAAAGAGCTGCCTTTGGGTATGATAATGTCTGTTTTTATTCGTTGATAGCAGCGATACCCGGAAGAACTTTTCCTTCGATTGCTTCGAGCAATGCACCACCACCGGTTGAAACGTAAGAAACACCGCTTGCCAAACCGAACTTGTTTACGCAAGCTACGGAATCACCACCACCTACGAGTGAGAAAGCGCCGTTCTTGGTAGCCTCTACGATAGCTTCACCTACGGCACGTGAGCCATGAGTAAAGTTCTCGAATTCGAATACACCAGTCGGACCGTTCCACAAGATAGTCTTGGAGTTTTTAATAACGTCTGTGAAGATTTTCTCTGTTTCAGGACCGATATCCAAACCTTCCCAACCATCAGGAATTTGGTCAACCGGACAGAACTTAGTGTTGGCGTCGTTAGAGAAAGCATCAGCGATCTTAGCGTCAACAGCCAATACCAGGTTTACACCTTTTTCTTTAGCTTTTGCTACCAAGTCAAGAGCCAGATCCAGTTTGTCATCTTCGCAAATGGAAATACCGATCTTGCCACCCATAGCCTTAGTGAAAGTATAAGTCATACCACCGGCGATGATCAGGTTATCAACCTTGCTCAGCAGGTTTTCGATGATTTCGATTTTAGAAGAAACCTTAGAACCACCCATGATAGCAGTGAACGGACGTTTGATGTCATTCAATACTTTATCAACAGCTTTCACTTCTTTCTCCATCAAGTAACCGAACATCTTGCTGTCTTTGTCGAAATATTTAGCGATCAAAGCCGTAGAAGCGTGTGCACGGTGAGCTGTACCGAAAGCGTCGTTTACGTAGCAGTCAGCATAAGAAGCCAATTTCTTGGTGAATTCTTTCTGGCTTTCTTTTACGGCTTTCTTGGCGGCAGCTTTTTCTTCATCTGTCGCATCTTCTGCCAAACCGCGGGGTTTGCCTTCCTCTTCAGCATAGAAACGAAGATTCTCAAGCAACAGCACTTCACCCGGTTGCAGAGCAGCAGCTTTTACAGCAGCTTCTTCGCCCATACAGTCGTTAGCGAATTGCACCTCAACACCCAACAAATCTGACAGATGTTTCAGGATATGTTTCAAAGAGAACTTGTCAGCCGGACCTTTTGGACGACCGAGGTGAGAACCAATAATTATACTGCCACCGTCAGCCAAAATTTTCTTCAGCGTAGGAAGAGCAGCACGCATACGGTTATCATCTGTAATGTTGAAGTTTTCGTCCAAGGGTACATTGAAGTCCACACGAACGAATGCCTTTTTACCGGCAAAGTTGAATTGATCAATTGTCATAATACTCTATTTTATTTAAAAGTGTTATTAATTTGTTTTCGTGAGCGCAAAGTTAGCATTTATTTCTTTCTTTTGCTATGAAACCGTCATTTATTCTTTATCTTCCGGCTTCTCTTTGCTAACTTTATACTTCTCGCAATAATATTTGCACATCAATTGCAAACCGCAGTTGTCACATTGTGGTGTACGTGCCTGGCAGACGTATCGTCCGTGCAAAATAAGCCAGTGATGAGCAATGGGAATGTCGGCTTCCGGGATGTTTTTCACCAGTTCTTTTTCTACACTGAACGGGGTGGTGCATTGCTCCGAAACTAGTCCGAGGCGATGGCTTACACGGAACACATGAGTGTCTACTGCCATTGCCGCTTTGTTGAATACAACGGATTGGATGACGTTTGCCGTCTTACGTCCTACACCGGGAAGTTTTATGAGTTCTTCCAGTGTGCCGGGCACTTCGCTGTTGAAGTCTTTCACCAACATTTGTGCCATGCCTACCAGATGTTTTGCCTTGTTATTGGGGTAAGACACGCTACGGATATATTCATATATCACTTCCGGAGTACTGGCAGCGAGAACTTCCGGAGTCGGGAAGTCGCGATACAGTGGCGGAACAATCATATTCACCCGTTTATCCGTACATTGGGCGGAGAGGATGACCGCTATCAGCAGTTGAAACGGAGTCTCATAGTGTAGTTCCGTTTCGGCTACGGGACGATTTTCCCGAAACCAGGCAAGGACTTTTTCATAACGTTCTTTCTTTCTCATCGCAATTTATTTTTATGGTAATTGGGAGCTACTTTGCCATTGAAGTAGAGCATGGAAACAATGGTAAGGCAGGCTCCGAATAAATAGGCTTTATCAAAGGTGCTGACTTCTGCAATATAGCCTCCTGTCAACATACCGATACCGATGCCTACATCCCAGGAGGTCAGGTAGGTGGAAGTGGCGGTACCACGTTGGCTGTTGGGGGCGAGGTTGACAAATAAAGTGTTGTAAGCGGGGAACATAATGCCGAATCCCACTCCCAACAACAAGGCCACGGAAAAGAAAACAATCGTACATACCATGTTGTTCCAGCTGATAAGATATACACAGGCCGAAAGCAGGAAAAAACTGAACACCACGAGATACAGTCCAGCGGAAATAACCTGCGTTATCTTACCTCTGTCCACAATCTTTCCGGAGAATATACGTGAAATAGCCATTCCTATTGCCATGAAAGTGAAGAAGAAACCTGTGGTGGCATTAATCCCGATTTGTTTGGCATACATAGCCACATAGTTGGTCGTCATTCCATAAGGAATGGAAAGCAACAAGAGGCTGATACCTGCTGGAATACCTTTCAGCAATATGAATCGGTCGAGAGATATCGGTTCCCGTCTCACAGGTGGTTTATAAGGAGTCTTTACAAGAGAAGCGCAAACGAACCCAGCCATACAGGACCCTAGTGAACAGCAGAATATGGTAGTAAAACTCATTCCCGCATCATGCAGAAATAATCCTGACATCGGACCCACTGCCATTGCAATGTTGTTTGAAAGCCCATAATATCCCAATCCTTCTCCGCGTCGTGAAGATGGCATGATGTCAATCACCACTGTGTTACCACCTACGGTTACCATTCCGAACGATACTCCCTGTATGATACGGAACATGATAAACAGTGTAAGCGAGCCTGCAATAATGTATCCGGCAAACATCGTCATAAAGATGAAGTAAGCCATCAAATATAAAGGTTTACGTGCAAAACTGTCCAGAAAATAACCGGAGAAAGGGCGGATACACAATGCAGCTACTGTGTAGCAGGAAAGAATGATACCGATTGTGGAATTGCCGGCACTGAATACTTCGGACAGGTAAAAGGGAAGTACCGGTATCAGCAACCAGAATCCGAAATACAGCAGGAAGTTGGCTGCGAGAATAAAACAATAACTGGAAGTAACAAGTTTATCTTTCATTCTTATTAAATTGAGAGTTGAGAATTCTCAACTCTCTACTTATTTTAGTAAGCGGCTTCGAATTCCTTCAGGAATCTTGTGTCGTTTTCAGAGAACATACGAAGGTCTTTCACCTGATATTTCAGGTTAGTAATACGCTCGATACCCATACCGAGGGCGTATCCGCTGTATACCTTACTGTCGATGCCGTTACTTTCCAATACGTTGGGGTCTACCATACCGCAACCCAGGATTTCTACCCAGCCGGTATGCTTACAGAACGGACAGCCCTTTCCGCCACAAATGTTACAACTGATGTCCATTTCAGCACTGGGTTCCGTGAACGGGAAATAAGACGGACGCAGACGGATCTTGGTATCTTCGCCGAACATTTCTTTGGCAAAGAGCAATAACACCTGTTTCAGATCAGTGAAAGATACGTCTTTATCTACGTACAACGCTTCTACCTGATGGAAAAAGCAGTGTGCACGATAGCTGATAGCTTCGTTACGATATACGCGTCCCGGGCAAATGATGCGGATAGGAGGTTGTGAGACTTCCATAACGCGTGTTTGTACGGATGAAGTGTGCGTACGCAATACGATGTCGGGATGTGCTTCGATGAAGAAAGTATCCTGCATATCGCGTGCGGGGTGATCTTCAGCAAAATTCAATGCGGAGAACACGTGCCAGTCATCCTCAATTTCCGGACCTTCGGCAATACTGAAACCCAGACGTGCAAATATATCGATGATTTCGTTTTTTACGATGGTGAGCGGGTGGCGTGTACCCAGTTCTACCGGATAAGCGGAACGAGTGAGGTCAATATCGTCACAACCCGTATCCTGGCTTTCGAACTGTTCTTTCAGGGCGTTAATCTTTTCCTGCGCCTTGTTTTTCAGTTCATTCAGTCTCATGCCGACTTCTTTCTTCTGTTCGGCAGCCACGTTGCGGAAGTCTGCCATCAAGTCATTGATAGCGCCTTTTTTACTGAGGAATTTGATGCGGAGTGCTTCCAGTTCCTCGGCGTTGGCAGCTTTCAGTGCTTCCACTTCTTGCAGAAGCTGGTTGATTTTATCTATCATATCGTCGTTATTATTTATTTCCGAAATACATAAAACGGTGCAAAGATACAACTTTATCATGATTTCGCTCCCAATCTCTTTATAAAATTAATCGGTCGCGGGGAAAAAGTCTGTGGCTGTGTAAATCTTCGTAGCATCTCTATGCGATCTCCGTATTGTATAGATTGCGGATAATCATTACCCTTATCAGCTATGCACCGTCCTCCTTATCTTTGTGGGAGGTTAATTAGCTTCTTCTTTGTTCTTTTTCAGTGCCTTCTGATAAAGTTCTTCTTGCAAAACAAAGAATTCTGCCATGAGCTCAACAGGAACACATGGGTCGTTTTCATCTTCCGCATTGTTCATCAATTGCTCGATTCTTTTAGAGAGGGAAAGGTAACGCTGCATTTCAGGGTCATAGGGGTTAAGCGTATGCAGTATAATGTCGCTTTTCCTTAAATTAGTTTGTTTCATCTTTCATGCTTGATTTATTCGGCAAAGGTAACTGCTTTTTTAGTATTCTTAAGTATTCCGGCGTAAATAATCTTTTTGCTAAGCAATTTTTTCGAACAGATATTAAAAAAATATATTAATAGGTCTCTCTGATAACAACTTAATAGCTATTCAACTATCTTTATTACAGAAAATAGTGGCCACAAGTGTTTTCGTATTACTAACAATATCTATATAGTGTCAGATTCTTAACTGAAGACATTATATAGTAACTAATTTGTAAACTATGGAAACCAAAAAAACACCCAAAGCAAACTTGGAAAGCAAGAGACCCACGTGGTTACTTGTAGGTTATGTAGTCGTACTTGCCTTCATGTTCGTAGCGTTTGAATGGACGCGTGATATTAAGATTGACACGAGTGGTCGTATCGTCGAAAATGTATTTGAACAGGACATGGAGATCCCTCTTACAAGGCAGCCTGAGGTTGCTCCCCCACCTCCACCTCAAGTTACTCCTATTAATGATGTTTTAACAATAATAGATGATGACGCTAATGTAGAAGAAACCAATTTCGCTTCCTCGGAAGAAACCGGTGAGGATGTTGTAGTGAAACACATACCTGTCACTGTGGACGAAGATGTGCCGGTAGAAGATGAGATTTTTGAAGTAGTGGAAGAAAATCCGCAATTTCTCAATGGTGGTACAGTCGGTCTTTTACAGTATTTGAGTAAGAATATCAAGTATCCCACCATTCCACAAGAGAATGGAACCCAGGGGCGTGTAACAGTACAGTTTGTTGTGAACAAGGATGGTAGCATCGTGGATGTGAACGTGATAAGAGGCGTTGATCCTTATCTGGACAAAGAAGCGGTTCGCGTTATTTCTACCATGCCGAAATGGAAGCCCGGAAAACAACGTGGCGTACCCGTACGCTGCAAGTTTACAGTGCCTGTAACGTTTAAGTTACAATAGGATAAGTTTTAAAATCATTACATTGTTTGATTAAAGGTGAAATGGTTTGTTTGAGTGTGGATGCTTGAATGAACCATTTCACTTTGCATCAATAGTTCCTACATCCTACACCATTTATTATTTTTATCTGATTATCAGGTGTATATATGATGTATGAAGCGGTGTAGGAAGATGCATAAAAGCTTCATCCTACACCATAAAACAGACAATAAAGAACGTTTTTATACTTGTAATTTATTAATTCACAGATTCTTAATGTGCATTGTACAAACTTTGCCCGGATTCGTACAAATATCTTTTTTCTAGCCTGCAATTATTCATTACTGGAGTTAAACACCATCTTCTCATGGTATAGAAGGCTGAATTATAGATGTAAAATTTGATATGCCCCTTTCTTTTTCCCCTAAAGCTTTCATGTTAATGTTATTATGCTATAAGTAAAACCTCGTTTTCCAATTGTGGGCTGTCTGTCCCGCAATTGCGGGCTGCATAGCCTACAATTGGAAAACGTATAGCCCGCAACTGTAGGACGAAGTTTTGCTACGGGCAAAAGAAGAAAAGTAATAAAGCAAAGCGTGGTTTTCATACGACCTTTTACTCATCTTTCTTATTGTTCCTAAGTATTCTATTGTGGAATCTTTTTGGATTTATAAAGGATAGGTGGGGAGATAGAGTAAAAAAAGGAATATATCCTGCTTCTGATATATTCCTTTTTATCGTGGAGAGTATCGGACTCGAACCGATCACCTCGACACTGCCAGTGTCGCGCTCTAGCCAGATGAGCTAACCCCCCTTTTTTGATCCTTCGCTAACGTTTGCGAGGTTTCTCTCTTTTTGGTGGCGCAAATATAATGCATTATTCTGAAATAATTGCTATGTTTGCGAAACAAAGTGAAAGAAAAAATATGCTGATTTATAATACAACCTATCAAGTAGAAGAAGGACAGGAAGATAACTTCCTAATCTGGATCAAAGAATTCTATTTACCCGAAGTAGAAAAGGCTGGTGCATTGCATACACCGCGCATTGTTCGTGTACTCAGTCACCGTGAAGAGGGCAGTACCTGTTATTCCCTTCAGTTTGAAGTGGAAAATTCCGGTATTTTGCATCGCTGGCATCTGGAACAGGGAACGAAGTTGAACGAAGAGCTGGTTAAGATATTCCAGGATAAAGTAGTAGGCTTTCCTACACTGATGGAGGTGATAGAGTGATACAGCCTGTCAAGGAAAAGATAATTCTGGGCATTGACCCCGGTACGACCATTATGGGATACGGAGTTTTGCGTGTACAGGGAACAAAACCTGAGATGATAGCTATGGGCATTATTGATCTGCGTAAAATGGGTGACCATTACTTGAAATTACGTCATATACACGAACGGGTGTTGAGTATTATCGAGAGCTATCTGCCTGATGAACTTGCCATTGAAGCACCCTTTTTCGGGAAGAATGTACAGTCTATGCTGAAGTTGGGGCGTGCACAAGGTGTTGCCATGGCGGCCGCTCTCAGCCGGGATATACCGATCACGGAATATGCTCCTTTAAAAATTAAAATGGCTATCACCGGAAACGGTCAGGCTTCCAAGGAGCAGGTAGCAGATATGTTGCAACGTATGTTGCATTTTGCAAAGGAGGATATGCCTACATTTATGGATGCCACGGACGGTCTTGCTGCCGCTTATTGTCATTTCCTGCAAATGGGACGCCCTACAGTAGAGAAAGGATATCATGGCTGGAAAGATTTCATAGCCAAGAATCCCGACAAAGTAAAGCGATAATATCTCGTATCTAATATTTAATGCTTGATACTCAATAATTAATACATGACATTTAATACTTAAAATAACGACCATGAAACTGAATGAACTTGCCTTGATTGGAGTGGCTGCTGCTACGATTGTCAGCTGTTCTCCGGCGAAAAAAGAGTACGCGTCTTATGAGCTGTATCCTGTTCGCTCGGGTGACCTGACAGAGATGGAGTATACTCCTGAAGTTACAAATTTTACTTTGTGGGCACCCACTGCCGATGAAGTGCGTCTGATGTTGTTTGATACCGGTGACAGTGGTCATGCTTATGAAACCGTTTCAATGGTGGCCGATAAGGAAGGAACCTGGACAGCAAAGGTGGAAAAAGACCTGATTGGGAAATTCTATACATTCAATGTGAAGATTAAGGATAAATGGATGGGAGATACTCCGGGCATCAACGCCAAAGCCGTAGGAGTAAATGGAAAGCGTGCCGCAATTATAGATATGAATGCGACTGATCCCGAAGGTTGGGCAGCTGATAAACGCCCTGCGTTGGCTTCTCCGGCAGATGCGATTATTTATGAAATGCATCACCGTGATTTTTCTATCGATCCTTCTTCCGGTATTCAGCACAAAGGTAAATTCCTGGCATTGACAGAAGAAGGTACGTTGAGTCCCGAACAATTGGCAACCGGTATTGATCACTTGAAAGAACTGGGTGTGACGCACGTACATCTTCTTCCATCTTATGACTATGCTTCCGTAGACGAGACCAGATTGGATGAAAACAAATACAATTGGGGATATGATCCTCAGAACTACAATGTGCCTGATGGTTCATATTCTACCGATCCTTATGATCCTTCTGTTCGTATTAAAGAGTTCAAACAGATGGTGCAAGCATTGCATAAAGCAGGAATTCGTATAGTGTTGGACGTGGTGTATAATCATACATTCAATACGGCTGAAAGCAACTTTGAACGTACAGTGCCGGGATATTTTTATCGCCAGATGCCGGATGGTAGCTTTGCTGACGCTTCCGCTTGTGGCAATGAAACGGCAAGTAACCGTCCTATGATGCGGAAATATATGATAGAATCCGTGTTGCATTGGATTAATGAATATCACCTTGACGGTTTTCGCTTTGATCTGATGGGCATTCATGATATAGCAACGATGAATGAAATTCGTAAGGCAGCTACGGCAGTTGACCCGAGTATCATTATTTATGGTGAAGGTTGGGCGGCTAAAGCTCCCCAGATGCCGGAAGACTCGTTGGCTATGAAAGCAAATACTTACCGGATGCCGGGTATCGCTGCATTCTCTGATGAAATGCGCGATGGATTGCGTGGCCCGTTCAATGACAATCATCAAGGTGCTTTTCTTGCCGGAGTTCCGGGAGGAGAGGAGAGTATCAAGTTTGGTATTGTTGGTGCTATCAAGCATCCGCAAGTGGACAATGATTTGGTGAATTATAGTAAAGCTTCCTGGGCTGAACAGCCGACACAGATGGTTAGTTATGTTTCTTGCCATGATGATATGTGCTTGGTTGACAGACTGAATGCAAGTGTTCCGGGTATTACGCCACAGGAGTTGATAAAATTGGATAAATTGGCTCAAACGGCTGTATTTACTTCACAAGGCATACCGTTTATTTATGCCGGTGAAGAGGTGATGCGTGATAAGAAGGGCGTGCATAACAGTTACCAAAGTCCTGACTCTATAAATGCTATTGACTGGAAACGTAAAGCAGAACATGCAGATGTTTTCGCTTATTATAAAGGTTTGATACAGTTACGCAAGAATCACCCTGCTTTCCGCATGGGAGATGCGGATCTGGTACGTAAGCATTTGGAATTCCTTCCTGTGGAGGGCAGTAACTTGATAGCCTACCGTTTGAAGGAACATGCCAACAGTGATGCATGGGAAGATATTATAGTGGCGTTGAACTCACGTAAAGAACCTGCTAAACTGACAGTTCCCGAAGGTAAGTATACGGTTGTTTGCAAGGATGGTTTCATCAGTGAAAAAGGATTGGGTACACTTTACGGATCAGAAGTGATCGTTCCTGCACAGTCTGCGTTGATTATTTATAAATAAGAATAGCGTATATATAATAAAATATCGCCCCTACGAGTTGTGTTACTTGTAGGGGCGCATCTGTATTCGCCCGGATACATAAAAATTGAGAGTTTGGGCATTATATTATAGTTTGTGTTATTCTTTAGCGATATCCGTTTTCCAGGTAATTCCGCTTATATCCATTAATTCAAGTTTATATATTCCAGTTGGTATATCGCTAGTGTTTTTTTCAATATTAATTTCTGCTTTAGCCCCTAATGGAATAACGAGACTATGTTCCCCGGGTTTTACTTTTGCAACATATTTATTACGTATATTGCTCACCGGAAAAGAACTAATCTTCGCCAGAATGCAGAAAAATAAGTCCATCCGACTACCAGGCGGAGAGCCAGCGAAAACATACCGGAAAGGTCATAGGTCTGGCCTAACGGGCGTTCTGGTGTTGATTCTTTCTCCATAGATCCTGTATTATTTATCTTGATTGTTCTTTTTTATGATATTTGGCTGCAAAATGTTCCCTAATAGGCCACCCATGGCAGTTCCCCACAATGTGCTGTTTAGTGGAGATGAGGTAATTGGACAAGTATCCGTGCTACAGCCGACATACCTCCAATATAGATAGCCGCCAATAGCCCCGACTATTGCACCTACGATTGTAGGCCAATATCTTTTAGCGAATGTTTTTTCCATCCTTTTTAATACTTTTGATACATGTCTTTTAAAGAAACAGATTTCCTAGGGAAATTGTTTCCCAATATATGGATTATTTTTCATATTAGTTGCTTAAAAAAGGAAGAATTGATTAAACTGCTCTCATTTTGAGCATTTAAAAGGAAAACTTGGTATCTTTGTGGCATCACTAAACAAAATACGTCTGAAATAATGCAACCATATACTATATGTTTGACGGGTGGTGTGGCCCGTAATCCACTTGTGCGATTAGCTGCACCTGCTTCCGCATCTTTTCCGGCAGATGAACACATTGCCATTGTCGGACCTAACGGTTCTGGAAAAAGCCTTTTGGTAGATATGCTTATCGGAAAATACCCTTTAAAGGAAGGAACAATAACCTATGACTTTTCTCCTTCAACGTCAAAAACAGTCTATGAGAATATCAAATATATTGCTTTTCGTGATACGTATGGGTCGGCGGATGCCAATTACTATTATCAGCAGCGCTGGAACACCCATGATCATGATGATGTTCCGTTAGTCAGGGATATGTTGGGAGAAGTCAGGGATGAGAAACTGAAACAAGAACTTTTTGATTTATTCTGTATTGAACCTATGCTGGATAAGCCGATGATTCTTCTTTCCAGTGGTGAGTTGCGTAAATTTCAGTTAGTGAAAGCATTGCTTACAGCTCCCCGTGTTCTTATCATGGATAATCCTTTCATTGGACTGGATGCCCAGACCCGTGAATTGCTGAATACTTTGTTGGCAGGACTAGCCAAACGCTCTGCCGTACAACTTATCCTGATACTTTCTATGATGGATGATATCCCCTCATATATTAATAAAGTGCTGCCGATAGCTAATCGTACGGTAGGGCAAATGATGCAACGTGATCAATATCTTACCATATTCCGGAATGCAGATATACTTGTACCCGAAGATTTACAGCAGCGTATTATTGACCTTCCCTATGATAATACCAATTATGTATCCGATGAAGTGGTCCGATTGAATAAAGTCAGTATTCGCTATGGTGACCGTACTATTTTGAAAGAACTGGACTGGACAGTGATGCGCGGACAGAAGTGGGCGTTGAGTGGTGAGAATGGAGCGGGAAAGTCTACTCTACTTAGTCTTGTGTGTGCCGATAATCCTCAATCATACGCTTGCGATATCAGTCTGTTCGGGAGAAAGAGAGGGACGGGGGAGAGCATTTGGGAAATAAAGAAACATATTGGTTATGTCAGCCCTGAAATGCACCGTGCTTATTTGAAGAATCTACCGGCGATTGAAATAGTTGCCTCCGGCCTGCACGACAGTATCGGACTATACAAGCGCCCGAAAGCGGAACAGATGTCTGTTTGTGAATGGTGGATGGATATTTTCGGTATTGCTGCCTTAAAAGACAAACCTTTCTTGCAATTATCCAGCGGTGAGCAACGTCTGGCACTTCTGGCACGTGCTTTTGTAAAAGATCCGGAATTATTGATACTGGATGAGCCTTTGCATGGTCTGGATACATACAATCGTCGGCGGGTAAAGAAGATAATCGAAGCATTTTGCCGCCGGCAGGATAAAACCATGATTATGGTTACCCATTATGAAAGGGAGTTGCCCGCTACTATTACAGATCGCATAGCTTTAAAGCGTAATCGGTAATCAGTCAAAATTATGAAGAAACTGTTATTCCTGTTTTTGATACTTTTTTTCCTCTTTTCTTGTGGGAGAGGGAAGGCACCGATAAGTGAAAGTTCCCGGATAATACCCGACTCTTTCGCAATCGGTTTGAATTTGTATAATAAAGGAAGAGCAGTTTATCATCATTCCAATAACATGGACAGCATGTTATTCTATATGCAATTGGCTGAAGGTTTCTTCATACGTGATGGGCATAAAGCGCAGGTGAACCGTTACATTGCTTCTGTCTATTCGGCAAGAGGAGAATCGGATGAGGCTATCCGTTATTTTCTGAGGGCCAGTCGTACGGCAGAAGAATGGCAGTATAGTTTTATCTGTCAGGGAATAGCTGATGCCTATACTGCTGCCGGGCGCTTCCGGGAGGGGGTGTCTGGATTAGATTCTATACGGAAGAATATGGATAACAGGCAGATGGTACCTTATTATCATTTAGCTAAAGGAAATCTTTGGGCCGGTATCAACGAATATGATTCTGCTTCTACCTATTATCTTATTGCGTCGATGTCCTTGAACCGTTGGGTTGCAGCCGAGGCATCCCGGAGGTTGAAGTTACTATACTCTTCGCTGGGGAAAGACAGCTGCTCTTTCTATTCAGCACTTGCTGCTAATGAACATCTTGTAAATGAACTGAGAAGAGAGGAAGGAGTTGAAAGCCGGACGAAGTATGAAAAGGCTAAACTGGAAAATGAACTGAACCGGTTGAAAATAGATAAGCAGAGGCGGGAAATCTGGCTGTTAAGTCTGGGACTTTGTTTTGTTGTGGCATTCGCTGCGAGTTATATTGTTTGGCAACGTCGCAAACGCCAGATGTATAAGCAGCTTTGGCGTGAGCAATCCCTGAGACTGAGTCAGACGGAACAATTGTTACAGCAGTCGGAAGAGTTGAGTATATTGCGCGAAAAAGAGAGTCAGCTTCGTGAATCGCTTTTTCGACGGATGAAGTCGTTTCATAAAATTCCCTCTTTGGAAAAAGAAGAAGAGAGTGCTGAAGAGGAAAATGATAATCAAAATCGACGTATAGCCTTGTCTAATGAAGAATGGGAGGATATACGCCAAACGGTGGATGGAAGTTATGATAAATTTTCAGTGCGATTACTGGAAGCTTTTCCGGGATTGAGCATGAAGGATGTGTATTTTTGTTGCCTGGTGAAAATAAACGTTAGTATTAAAGATCTATCTGACATTTACTGTATCAGTCGTACCTCGATAAGTCGTAAGAAACAGCGGATGAAACGAGATAAGTTGGGATTGACGGAGAATAATGAGACTTTGGATGATTTTTTGCGCCGTTTTTGAGTTTTTGTCTATACTTGTTGCGATTGATTGATTTATATATGACTTATAATCATGTGTTTATGTGCTTGATAACTTATACCTTTTGTCTATAAGATAATTTGTATTTCCTTCCTTGTCCAGCTATCTTTGCCTCATTGTTTCATGTAAAAAATAAAAATATGAAAAGCAAACAATGGAAAAGTGCAGGATTGATATGCCTGGTGTTTATTGGAGGGTTGAGTTCTTGTACAAATGGTGGACAAGGATCAAAAGGTGATGCATTAGACGCACAACCGATAGTTGGTTCGGTGGAGATTTTAAACGGAGATTCTGTATGGGTTTGCAACCAATCGGCACTGAAAGATACATTAGTACTTCCATTGAGTTATTTTGCAGATGAATTGCAGATTGTGAAGTTGGATAACCGGGATGAAGCATTGGTGCCTGTACGGAATGTGATTGTTTCTGACAATTATATATTGGTATGGGGCAAAGACCAAACTCCTTTTAAGCTTTTCGATAAATCTGGAAAATGTTGTAAGATATATACACCATGTACTGTATATCAACACAATATAGTTGTGTATATCTCGTCAAGGGAACAAGACAGGAACAAAATCAATATTTTAAGCGATTCTTCGTTTTTCGTATTTCACTTGGTTTCATCCCTTGCACTTGGTCGCATTCAAAGTGCTTTTCGAAGCAGTTTTCCGATTATAGACCTCTTATCCGAAGAATGCCGTTCGGCAGTTCATCGATGAATTATTACAGCCAAAAAAGAAAAGAACGGACTGTGATCTTTGCCTCACATCTCCATGGGAACTTGTGTCCTTCGCAAAGGTAGTCATTTATATAAAATCATAGGCATATGGAAAGGCAAATATGCCTACCTGAATATAGTTTACTTTGATTTAGCATATATAAGGCTAATGCACAAACTAAACTGAATTTTCAACGCATTTCCGCGATCTGACCACTCGCAAAATACACAGCCAAAAGAGAAGAAAGGTCCACCGCATGTTTTCTCTTTTCGCTGCATTTTTGTTCCCCTCCCCAAGATTTTCATATGCCCTAAGAGTTGACTTTGATAGAACTTCGAGGAAGTTGCAAAAATAAAAACATAGCAAAATTCACGGCAAAAACAAAATGCACCTTCCCATAAAAGTGAAGATAAAGCCTCTTGACCTACTATAGAAATATCTTTCAATATGCTGTTCTCATTTGCCATACTATTTTGCGGATAATCTTTCATGTTCCAGCTTGCTGCTTGTATGGACAACACTCCCGATGACAAATGTCAGTTGGGGTATTAGGCTCCCCCGAAAAGAATTTCGTGGACAATTGGTATGCTGATTTGTTTTCCGTGAAATGACAAGGTACTTACATTGAGATAGGAATATAATAATCTCTATTATACAACCTTGTTCCCGTTTTTTGAGAATCCATAGCAGGTAACCTTCGTTCATTTGCCGTGAACCATCTGGAGAGCGGATACATCTATCCGGATGCGTTCAATATAGCAAGATACTACTTTTACCAATTAAATCACGCCGATAAAGTAGTATCTCGAATCAATAATTTTATGGACAAAACTTGGCTTTGCAAAAAAGATCATTGTATGCCAGACAAACTCGTTTCCCGAAAAAGCCATATTCATCAATGAAATGCCTTGGATGGACACTTGGCGTTCCAACTTTGTCAGTGCATTGGAAAATTTCTGTAACAGGTGGGGATATCGTGTAAGATACAGACCTGATAAGTATTTGCAAGCGCATTTTATGCCAAAATCTTGTAATTTTGCTACGATAATTTTGATTATAATTCTCGTCATGGAATTTTATTTGTATCTTTGCAAAGTACAACGATAAATTCAACGATTATGATAGCGGAATTCAACATTGAAAATTTTTTCTCGATAAAGTCTCCTCAAAAAATTAGTTTTGAGCCATCAACAGACACTTTTATGTCTGATGAGTATTCGTATGAGGTTAAAGATGGGATAAGGTTGTTGAAAATTGGAATCATCTATGGTGCCAATGCTTCCGGCAAAACAAATATCTTGAATGCTATCGAATTTTTCAAGATGCTTGTGTTACGGATGCCCAAAGACAGAAATGATAAAACTGGGGTTGTTCCCTTTATGCTGGATGACACTTCAAGGAATAAAACGACGAAGATGTCAATGATATTTTATATCAATCAGTCGAAGTATATCCTCAGTTTTGAGCTGGATGCAAAATATATTCATTCTGAGACATTGGTTGTTTATGACTCTATTCGTCCTACAAAATTGTATAGCCGCAGTTATGATGCTGCAACGGATTCCACGGCTATAGATTTTGGAGGCAATCTGAAACTGACGAAAAAGAGCCAAGATGTGATTTCCGGTAACACTATCAACAATTGTAGTGTGCTTGCCGCATTTGGTAAAAGCAATGTGGAACGGACTAAACTGAATGACGTTTACGATTATTTTGCCAAGCAGGTGAAGGACATATTGGCTCCCGGCATGTTACTCTCGGGATATGTAAAATCCCGTCTGGACAAGGATGAGAATGGAGGTTTGAAAAAATTTATCTTGAACTTCCTGAAAGCCTCTGATTTCAACATAGAAGATGTTGTCCTGCACGAAGAGGAAGAGTTGATTACTCCGGAATTGGAACAACTGATACAGAATGCCCCTATTGATAATGATGCAAAAGCCGAAATGTTCCGGAAGGGTAAAATCACAAATACCGAACTAACATTCAAACACAAAGCCGGAGATAGTTTGTATGATTTATCGGAAGAATACGAATCCAACGGCACTATGCGATTTATGGGTTTAGCTGTGATTCTGAATTTCTTGTTAAAGACCAATCGGTTTGTACCTATTGATGAAGTCGAAACAAGCATTCATTATGAGTTGCTGGCTTATTTCATAAAAGTCTTCTTAGCGAATAGTGCAGGGACATCACAGATGCTGCTGACAACACACGACATCAATCTTCTTAATGAGGATTTCATTCGCCGTGATACGATATGGTTTACTGACAAAGATGAACTTGGCGAAACTAAAATAGTGCGTCTATCTTCTTTGGGACTACACAAGAATCTCTCTCCATATAACGCCTACAAGCAGGGGAAATTAGTAAAGTTACCATTCCTTGGCAGCCAGTACATCAACTTAAACGACTAATGGTATGAGGCGAACAGTAACAAAAAGTATAACGATCATAGGCGAGGGAGAAACCGAATGGTTTTATTTCGACTCTTTGAGGGTGGCGTGTCGCTATCCTTTCAAGGTCGCACCTGATTTTCCGCAACATAGCGACATCAATCATATTCTGAAGCTGGTAGAATCATACCTGAGCAAGCAATATGATTTTATCGTTTGCCTGTTTGATATGGACCGGCTTTTTCAATTTCCCTCTGAAATGCAGTTATATCAGCGGGCAAAGAGAAAGTATGGTGCAAAGAAGTACGCCGGAAAAGTGATATTTATTGAGACGAACCCATGTACGGAGTTTTGGTTTTTGCTTCATTTCCTGCCTAATGTCGTTTGTCGGCGATATGAGAGTTACGAGCAACTGCTTCCCGAATTACAGAAATATATGCCGGGGTATGAAAAGACGAAACGGTATTTCATACGCACCAATCTCTACAAATATCTTACAGAGAATGGTGATTTGGAAAGGGCTTTCTTTAATTCTGAAAAGTTGTGCCAACTTTGCCAAGAATCGCCGGAGGATTTAATGGCGTATTCCGAAATTCATAAGGTGTTTAAATTGTTAAATAATAAATAGATATAACGGTTTATGTATCTAAGCAAGATTTATATAAAGAATTTTCGGGGCATCAAGGAACTATTGGTGGAATTCGATAAAAAACTGAATGTGATAATTGGATCTAATGGACAGTTAAAGACATCTTTGATGGATGCCATCAGATTGTTTTATTCGTGGGGAGAACCGAACCGAGATATAGAGATAACAAAAGAGGATTTTCATGTTGAGTTTATCCAAAATCCTGATGGGACTAAAACGGCAACTACCTCGACAAGAATAGATATATGTTATCTATTTGAAGGATTATCAGCACAACAAGAAGGGGCATTCTATCAGTATCTGGACAGAAAAGACGATGGCACTATGGTTGTCAGGGTTCATTTGAGTTTTGAGATGAAGGAGAAGGGAAGAGTTTATTCCTCATACATAACTGGTAAAGAGGAGAATGGTATTCGTGCCGACTGGAATACGTTTCATTATTTTCATCCTTATTATTTAGGAGCATTGCGTGATAGTACACGTGACCTGATGAGCACACGCAACAACCTGTTAGGAAGAGTTATTAAAAGAAAAATTGATAGGGCTGGCTCTGAAGATGATGTGAAAAGTATAGTGGATAGTGCGAACGACCGACTTTTGCAGAGACAAGAAGTAAGGGAAACACAGACTGGTATAAATGATAATCTTAATCAAATAAATAGTTTAGACCTTCAGAATGTAGAGCTACACATAGAACAGAATAGAATTGAGTACATCGTTAATATCATCAAACCCTTCTTGCCATATTCTACTGCTGGTAAGAATGGATTTGTGCTGACTCAAAATAGTCTTGGGTATAACAACTTGATATACATAGCTTCAGTATTGAGTGACATTAAAGATTGTCATACTGATGATAATGTGAGTATATATGCATTACTGATAGAAGAACCAGAAGCTCACCTTCACCCACAATTGCAGGTAAATTTGTACAATTTCCTTAAAAATGCAGATGCAAGTGAGAATAGCCAGACATTTATCACAACTCATTCGCCGACTTTGACGTCAAAGATACCATTAGAGAATCTTATTTTACTGAAGGATAACGCTGCATTTCTTGTTGGTAATTGTTACAAAAAAAGACACTCGGAAGATATTGTCCGTGATGTTGCTAATAATAGGCTATTAAAGGAGAAAGAAGTAGTAGCCTATAGAAAAATGATATCCCGATATTTTGATGTTACTCGCTCACAGTTGTTATTCTCGACAGGCTGTCTGTTTATTGAGGGTATTTCAGAGTGTCAATTAGTTGAGACATTCTCTAAACTGATTAACAAATCACTGATAGACCATCAAGTTGAAATAGTTGATACAGATGGAACTGCTTTCTATCAGTTCTTGATGTTATTCAATTCTTCTGATCCGACGAAACGTTTGCCAATAAAATCGGCATTTGTAACTGACGAAGACCAATTTACGGACTCCAAGGGTGCGGCATTTAGCCTAGATGAGCTGGTGGAAAATAATTATGCTAAATTGCATGCCCTTAGAGATGGAATTAATAATGGTCAAATTAATGGTCGCGTTAACAATATGAAAGCCATGACCAATAATCAGACTGATATTAAGATATGTTCAGGAAAGAAAACATTAGAATACCAAATATGTAATGCAAATGTATCTGCTAACATAGATACAACGAAAGGGACTTGGCTTTACGAACTGATTCAGCAAGAGAATCCAGAAGGTATAAACAAGGTGGATTCCTACATGGCAGGATTGGGAGATAAAGATATGAGCGAAGAGGAGCAGCAGAATGTTGCATTGCTGATGTGGAAATGTCTGCCGAGTAAAGCTGAATTTGCTCAAACACTGAACTCATTCTTGTTAGATAAAAAAGAAACAGGAAGTGATATTAAGTTCACTTTGCCTCCATATATTCAAGACGCAATAACTCATTTAGTACCATAAGTATGAATTACGATATAACACCTCAACGACAAGCATATCTTGATGCACGTGGTTACACCATCCTAACGGCATGTCCAGGTAGTGGAAAGACCACGAGCATTGTGAAGAAACTTTTAACGGTGTCACGTTATTGTGAAAAACATTATGGAACGCATACTGGGTTTGTATGCCTGTCATTCACCAATAAGGCTTGTACTGAGTTAAAACAAAAATATAGGGAGATGCATGATGAAAGGTTGACTTTTCCCAATGAGGTGTTGACTATTGATAGTTTTATCATGCAATATGTAGTGCTTCCATTTTGGTATCTATGCGATGAGTGTAAAAAGAGGCCAATAGTAGTGAACGAGGCAGAAATACTAGAACGGATATATTACAACAATGTTCAGATAAACGGTAAATGGCAGCAATACCCCGTGATAGCACTCCGGAGTTACGCAAGTCTGATGCGCCGTAAAAATCCATCATTGGTTTCAAGAGACAAGACGGTCTTTAAATGGAAGCACAAACCTGTGACTAATGTAAATGAAATCGCCTATTGTAATATAGCCTTTACATATCGTTTAGAGAAAGGCTTTATTTCAAGTAGTGATGCACTATGGATCGCATGTGATATATTAGAGCATCATCAGGATATAGCCAAAGCTCTTGTGATGCGTTTTCCATATATCATCGTTGATGAGGCACAGGATAATTCCGAACTGCATTTTGAGTTTTTCAGATTGTTAAAGAGAGTCGGTTTACACAATCTTGAATTTGTGGGAGATATTTGCCAGTCCATCTATGGATTCAACAATGCCAGACCAGAGTTGCTGCAAAGCATGATGGAAGAAGATGGATGGAACGTTTTGCCGCTATCTGAATGCAGGCGTTCTAACCAACGTATAATAGATTTATATAGTAAACTGAAATCAAGCGATGTGCCTGCTATTACTTCACATGATGTGGAGGATAAAGGAATTCCCATCGTTGTATATAAGTATGATGATGGGAATGTTAGGGATATTATTCGGAACTTCTACCAAGTTTGTGAAGGTAATGATTTGCCAAGTAGAATCATATTAGCACGTGGAGTAAATAAATGTAAGAAATTAGCAGGTGTTAAGGATGTCGACTTCAAGTACTGGAAAGCTGAACAACATCTGCCTTATTTGATAATAGATGCCGCCTTCGCCTTCGATTCGGGAGACATGGACTATGCGTTCAGGAAAATAAGACTTGTATTAGCTGAACTTTTGGCTAGTAATAATCCTGAAGCAAAGCGTGAGTTCGTGCAAGAAATTGAACATAATGTGGACTGGAATGCAAGGATATTTGGTTTTTTAAAACAAATACCCGCATTTTCATTGAGTTTCAAAGAATGGTCAGAACAGACTTGTACATTATTAAAGGATTATTGGGAACTTGAAGAGACACCTGTTTTTGTTCCATATCAAAGGCAAACGGGATATAAGATGAAGGAAATGGCAGATGTGCCTGTAGAACAATATCATCAATCTAATAATAAGGGTAGCGAATACCATAAGAGTATAGATACGATACATGCAGTAAAGGGAGCAACTCTAGATGCAGTACTTCTATTTCTGTCGTCTGATAGCAGGGGACAAAGTGTTTCGCTGAATGATTTTCCACATAGTGCAGTTAGAGTTATGACTGAGAGTCAGCGAATGATATATGTAGCTTGTTCTAGAGCTAGACAATTCTTGGCATTGGCAGTACCAAAATCTATAGCAGATGAAAATATTAGGAGAACCTTGGCTGGGGTGGACATTGATATTCGTAATGTCAACCTGCAAGGTGAATTGACCTTTATAGATTAGTGTTTGTAAAGACCTTGGGTGGAAACAATTTTGTAAGTTTCCGTCCGTTTATATCCTGAAGATATAGAATGATGCTCCTCAATCAAAGCGATCTATTCTCCTTTTGAGACAAATATTTTTCGTATAAGCTTTTGATTCTTATCATCAATGCAAAACAAGTTATATAGTAGAGCATCTATACCTCCATTATAATCAATAAGGCCATTAGTATCTGAATAATCCAATAAATCGGGAACTTTTTTGCCAAAGAAGTTAAGGATTTATCTGTAAGCAAAAATGCAAAGCGTATAATCTCACTTGTGGAATATTTGTCAACAAATAGAGCCTATGTATGATTGACGGCTTCTTCTGTTAGGACAACAGTTGTATCAATATATGTTACAGTATTTCAGACCGACCAGTTCTCCATCTTGCTTTTTTATCGCCAAATATTCCAATCTAATTAGTTTCATAAGGCATGGAAAAGCACTATATCTGTATTGACCAAACATAGTGCTTTCCATTTTGCGAGAGATTCTTGTTCTATATTTTCAATTCCTTGATGGCTCTTTTTATTCCGCAGATGACCGCTGTCTTGTTGTTTCTGACAGCGGAGAGTGCCGATGAAAGATTGGAAGCGGTAATGAACCGTGTGCCGTCCTTGGATTGAAGAAACCGCCCTTTGTCCAGAACGGACTGCCAGCGGGATTGGATGAAGGAGTTTTCGAGAAGCGCATCGAACAAGATAACCACATGACGGAGATTATTCACCCGAATATGAAAGCCCTCTTTGCAGGAAAAGAGAGCTTCCATATCCTCGGTGCAAACCTCTGAAATGCAAAACAGATGATAAGTATTGGCACAAGACACAATACCTGTCATCTGTTCCTTGGTGAAATTGCAACCGAAAGAAAGCGGCGGAGCTTTTATAAAACCATCGGTATGATGCTCGGTAGGTGGAGGCAACGGTTCCGACCGGTCATACAGCCTTCGCAACTCCATACATTTCTCAAAGGAGAAGTCGGATGCGGCAAAAAGAGGCTGGACAAGGTGGGCGCATTCAATCAGCACCCCCTTAACGATGTGGATGTTCATCTCGTGGCAGTTCCGGCAAATTGCACTGTTGCAGTTGATGTACCGATGGCTGTTTATGAAGTCATCCACATAACGGTTATACCGCTTGCCATCCACAATCACATCCTGAAGATAAAGTTCTCTCGCTTCGGAGAGTAACTCGAATAGTTCCTTCGCTACATCCTTTTCGGTAGCAAAGTGAGTTAGGTGCTGCTTCTCTTCAAAAAAAGAGAAGACTTTTTGATTTGTTCTTTCATGTCAATTAACTTGTTTATATTTTTAGCAGATACATCTATTTTATTTTGTTTAGAATCCATGCGATATTCTGTCCGAGGTTCTTCATGTTGGCGACGCCTTCCTCGTCTTTCATGGCTTCGCCGGGCAAACGACCATAAACGATGTTCCAATAGGTGGAACCCGCGACGAACATCTCCTTGTTGAGAAAGAAATGGTTGATGGTGTCGATGGTGTTCATGACTCCGGCTCTTCGGGCAACGGCTACCGCTCCGCCTATCTTGTGACGGAACATTCCCGGATTGGTGTCGCTTACTACACTGGCACGCTCGATAACCGCTTTCAGTGTGGATGAAACATCGGCTGAATAGGTTGAAGAACCGAGGATAATTGCATCCGCTTCGGTCATTTTCCTGTAAAGTTCCTGAAAAATATCATCGCTGAACACGCAATTCTTCTTTCCAGCACAGGCGAAACAGGCTTTGCATGGATTGATGGTGTTGCCTGCCAACTGTATGTGTTCCGTTTCGTATCCCTCTTTTTCCAGTTCGCCCAATACAAGATTCAGCATATCCGCCGTATTGCCGTCCTTGCGTGAACTGCCATTGATTGCCAACACTTTCATCTTTCTATGCTTTTCTTCTTTTTCGGATAGTCCCAGTACATCGGCGGCATTTACGCCACCGATGCCCAGTCCTATCCCTGCCGCTACTACACCCATTTTTTTGAGTGCTTCGCGGCGGGTCATACTCTTTTCATCACTCATTGCCGGTTATTTATAGGATTCCGCAAATATCCGTACGATGTCTTCGTCCGACATCTGCACCCGATCACCCGTGAACATGATGCCCATTACCTCACGGGTGTTACGCATAAATGTCTCAAACTCGTCGGGCATAATGCCGTAGTCCGACATCTTCAAGTCCGCCACCCCGCAGGCTTCCTGCAAGCGGACAAGCGCCGTAATGAAATCCTCCGGTTCGGTGGCTTCGGTCATACCCAGCAGTCGAGCCAGTTCTATGAAACGGTCATCGCAGCCGTGATTGCGGACAAAATAGCTGAAATATGCCTTGCTGATCATAATCAATCCGGCTCCGTGCGGCAGATTGGGATGATAGGCGGAAAGCGCATGTTCCAGCCCGTGTTCGCTGGTCAGCAGCGTGAGCGTCATCACAGCTCCCGACAGGGTGTTGGCGAATGCGACACGGGTACGGGCTTCCAAATCGGAACCGTCCTTCACGGCACGCGGCAGGTATCGGGCGAGGTTGCGGATTGCCTCGCGTGCATTCATGTCGCTGGCGAGGTTTGCACTGGCTGCGATGAATCCCTCCACGCTGTGGAACAGGGCATCGAAACCCTGAAAGGCGGTAAATCGAGGAGGGACGGAGAGCATCAGCTCCGGATCGACTATGGCGAGGACGGGAAAAAGCGACGGGTGCATGATAAATGCCTTTTCATTGGTTTCCTCTTTGGTAATGACGCCGCAGCCGTCCGTTTCCGATCCCGTGCCAGCGGTGGTCGTAATGGCGATGATGGGCAACGGGCGGTTTTGTATCGGTTGTCCCTTGCCGGAGCCTATAGCTACATAATCCCATAAATCGCCTTCGTTGGTTGCCAGCAGAGCAATGGCTTTCGAGCAGTCCATAACGCTGCCGCCGCCCAATGCCACGAGAAAATCGGCATTGTACGCACGTGCGGCATTCGCTCCCGCTACGGAGTTGGCGACCGTCGGATTGGGCATAATGCCGTCGAATACTTCGGTTTCCACGCCTGCCCGATGCAGTTGTTCTTCGGTACGGGCGAGATAGCCGTTGTCGCGGGTGGACTTGCCGTTGGAGATGACGATCAACGCCCGTTTGCCCGGCATTGGCTGAGCATGAAGGTTATTCAACTGTCCTGCCCCGAAAAGGATGCGGGTAGGAATGTACTGGTCGTAACTGAGATTCGTTTTCATTGTCTTATACTTTTTCGTTTATTTTGATATAAAGGGGGAAGCAACCTCCTCGTCGGTTGCTTCCAATTTGAAAAAGACGGGACGCAGACCGTCGTTGCAGCATGTAATTGCAACACCCGGCAGACGTACCCAATCATTGAAATAGAAATGCTTCGCACCATTGGCAAGAGCAAACACGTATGGATGAATGGTGCGCCACGCACCATCGCAGAACCCATCGGGCTTGCCCAATCCGGCATAGAACACCTGCCCCTCTTTCATTATGGAGCATGGTTGGAGTCCCGGCATTCCATAGTCGCGGGCAAAATCTTCGTTGAAAGTGGAACGCAATACGGTTATCTTTACTTTCTTCATGTCATTTCATTCTTAATTCATCAAGAAGAGGTATTGCATCCATGATTTCAAGATGAAGTACCATATCTTTCGTTTCCGCAAAATATTTTTGGAGGTGAGGTGATACAAAATGTCGGTCATAGGTATCCTGACTTTGGTATTTTTCAAGAATTGTAAATTGGTTCGTATGTTCTTTATCCCATACAGCATAAAGTACCTCGACACCTTTTTCCAAACGTAGCGATGCTTCTATCTCCTCTTTCAATATCTGCTTATACTCTTCAATTTTAGAAGGTTCGACCGTTATATGTGCTATTTTTATCATTGCCGTGTTCTATTATTTAACTAATACCAGTCGTGCTTTTCGTTTCTATTGAGCGCGGCTATTTGCGCCATTTCATCATCGGTCAACGAAAAGTCGAAAATCGAGATATTCTCTTTGATATGGTCAGGGTTGCTTGAACCGGGAATAATAACTACGCCCCGCTGCAAGTCCCATCGGAGGATTACTTGCGCTACCGACTTGCTGTGTCTGGCTGCGATTTTGGATAGTACTGGGTCGCTCAAAAGCTCCTTTTGATGTCCGCGACCACTGAGGGGATACCATGCCTCGACGACGATGCCGAGCGCATGGAGATGTTCCACCACCTCCGTATCCTGATAATAGGGGTGAACCTCGTTCTGGACCAATACCGGCTTGATGTTCACTTTCGGCAGAAATTCGTCAATCTCTTTGACATAGTAACATGACACACCGATTGAGCGGATTTTGCCCGCCGCCACATATTTCTCCATCGCTTTGTACGCTTTCACATCGTTCGTGCCGGGATGATGCAGCAGCATAAGGTCGATATATCCAATGTCGAGCTTGCGCAGACATTCCTCGATGGCGGCTTCGGGATTGGAATATTGATTGGGATAAAGTTTGGTTGCCACGAAAATCTCCTCACGTGGCACACCCGATTCCCGTACTCCTTGTCCCACTTCCTCCTCATTGCCATAGATGGATGCCGTGTCGAATTTGCGGAAACTTACGGCAATGGCCGTTTTCACGGAATTGATGCAAGTAGCCCCGTGCAGGCTGTAAGTACCAAGACCGACAATCGGCATATCGTAGCCGCTGCTTAACTTTATCGTAGGGGCATTGCCGTTCGTCCCTTTCGAGAGGTCGAATACATCGGAGTTCGTATTGTCGTTAAAATTCAAATCCATGCTTTCAATCCATTTTTTAATTGTTTCTTTCGATTCGTTTCCGCTGAATCGTCGTCCCTGCTCCCATTCAGCTCCGGCAGCCAGACGATGCAGGTCGGTGTCGCTCGACCCGATACCGCTGGAGTGCGAGGTGCAGAACGGAATGATGGTCTTGCCCGCAAGGTTGTGACTTTCAAGGAAGGTGAAAATGACTTTCGGAGCCTTGCCCCACCAAATAGGATAGCCGAGAAATACTACATTGTAGTCGGCGAGATTTTCACATTTGCCCTTGATGGCAGGACGTGCCGACGGGTCGTTCTGTTCTCGGTTGGCACGGGAGGATGAATTATTATAGTTCAAATCCTCGGAGGTGTAAGCAACTTCAGGGTTAATGCGCCAAGTCGCTGCATCTGTCACTTCAACAATCCGGTCGGCAATTCCCTTTGTTGTGTTCGTACAAGAGAAATAGACTACCAAAGCACGGCCACCCGACGGAGTTGGGTCTGGTGTAGGGTCGGGATTCGGTTCCGGTTCTGGGTCGGGAACGGGCGTTGGTTCTTCAGTCTTTATCGGTTCATCTGACGGACTGCAAGCATTTGTTGTCAATAACATACACGGCAGTATTATAGATAATAGCCACATTTTCATCGTTTTAATTGTTATTTGAGATTATTGTAAAAGAATGCCTCCATTTTGTCGAACGGAATGACGGCTAAATTATCATAAAGATCCGTATGGCTTGCGCTGGGAATAATCATCAATTCCTTGTTATCACCTTTCAGTTTCTTGAACGCATCTTCACCGAAATAGCGGGAGTGTGCCTTCTCGCCATGAATGACAAGTACGGCATTCTCGATTTCGTCCGCACGGCTCATCAACGGGAAGTTGATGAACGGGATGGCTTCCGTCGCATTGCGTCCCTGATTGGAATTGAGCGAACGTGGGTGATAGCCGCGCGGGGTCTTGTAGTAGGCGTGGTAGTCCTTGAAGAACTGCGGGGCATCGGCAAGCAAGGTGTCGGGAACGCCGCCGCCCGGCTTCGGGAACCCGTTGCGGAAATCCTCAGTGCGTTGTGCCGCGAGTTTGTTGCGGAGTGCATTGCGTGCTTCGGCACTGTCATCGGTATCGAAATAGCCGTTAGCATTCACGCGGCTCATGTCGTACATTGTGGAAGCTACGGTTGCTTTGATGCGCGGGTCGGCTGCCGCGGCATTGATAGCCAGTCCTCCCCAGCCACAGATACCGATGATGCCTATTCTTTCGGCGTCCACCCTGTCGTTGGTCGCAAGGAAATCGACGGCGGCCGAGAAATCCTCGGTATTGATGTCGGGCGACACCACATAGCGGGGTTCGCCGCCGCTCTCTCCGGTGTAGGAGGGGTCGAAAGCGACGGTCAGAAATCCGCGTTCCGCCATAGTCTGGGCATAAAGTCCGGCGGCCTGTTCCTTGACCGCCCCGAAAGGACCGCAGACGGCGATGGCGGGCAGCTTGCCGACAACATTTTTCGGCACATACATATCGGCCGCCAGCGTGATGCCGTAACGGTTGGTAAATGTTACTTTGCTGTGGTTCACTTTGTCGCTTTTGGGGAATGTCTTGTCCCACTCGGCGGTTAAATTCAATTCTTTCATATCCTTTTCGTTATTTGTTCTTTGACAGGCTGCTCCCGCCAGAAGCACAATAGCAAGGAGCGCAGTAAAACTCTTATTCATGATAATCGGTTTTTATGTTTCTCAATACTTTGGCCGGTACGCCGGCGACAATAGCGTTGTCGGGTACGTCTTTCGTTACGACAGCTCCGGCGGCGACGATGGCGTTCTCGCCGACTGTAACGCCCGGAAGTATCATCGCTCCCGCACCGATCCACGCCTTGCGGCGAATAACGACCGGCTCGGTATGCAACGTATGACGGAGTTCGGGTTCTTCGGGATGACCTTCTGTGAGGATTTTGGCTCCCGGCCCGATAAATACGCCGTCTTCAATCGTGATGCCGCCTTGGTCGAGGAACGTGCAACCGAAGTTGATGAACACCTCTTTGCCTACACGGGTCGTTTTACCGAAAGCGGTATAGAACGGCGGGAACATACGCACGGAAGCATCCAGCGGCTGTCCCCAGATGCGTTCGAGCAGTGCACGCACTTCATCGGGTGAATGGTAGCCCGTGTTGAGTTCTCCGACGAGCCGCTTTGTGTTCTCGACCTCCTCGCACAGACTGGGAAAGTCGGCATCCGTTTCCGTAATCCGCTCGCTGCGCCGCATTCTTTCTATTATCTCGTTCATCGTTACGTCCCCTTATTTTATCGTACTCATATCTATTACATAGCGGAACTTCACTTTTCCGTCAGCCACGTTGCGCCAAGCCTTATCTATTTCGGAAGCATCCGCCTTGATGATTTCCACTTCGGGATAAATGCCATGAGCCACAGAATAATCAGGCATTTCCTGTGTTTCTTTGATGCCTCCGATGAGTGACCCGTACACTTTACGCAGCGACAGGAAAGCCATGTTTGCTATATTCAATGTTGATTTGTCGGGAAGACCAACAATCGCCATTTCACCACCCATTTTCAACATGGCGACATATTGTATCGGCTCGTAGTTGGCAGGAATGGTGCTGATGATGAAATCGAACGTGTTGTTCAGTTCTTTCATCTCTTCGGGATTGTTCACATTCACATAGCGTGTTGCACCCATCCGGGCAGCATCGGCACGTTTCTCTTCCGTGCGGTCAAACACTGTTACATCAGCACCCAAGTTCACAAGATACTGGACAGCCATGTGTCCCAATCCGCCGTAACCGGCAACAGCCACCTTGTCGCCTTTCTTGACATTGCTGAAATGAATGGGCGACCAAGTAGTCACGCCCGCACACAAAAGCGGAGCGACCCGTTTCAGGTCGGCGTTTGCAGGTATCTTGATAGCAAAGTTCTCGCTTACCACAATATTGTCCGAGTAGCCGCCCATCGCCATCTCGCCGTCGTGGTAGATGTCTTTGGAATTGTAGGTAAAGGTCGTTCCTTTTTCGCAGAACTGCTCCTTGTGCATTTCTCAGGAGGAACAATGTCCGCAGGCATTGACCATACAACCCACGCCAGCCAAATCTCCGACTTTGAACTTGGTAACATTTTTACCTACTTTTGCCACTCGTCCAGCAATTTCATGTCCCGGAATCATAGGGTAAGAAGCATATAGTCCTTGTTCCTGTTGCTCATCCCATGCGGCGTGCAAATCACTATGACAGATACCTGCATACAGAATCTCGATCTGAATATCGTTATCGCCAATGGCATGACGGGTAAATTCATAAGAATGGAATGTGTCCTTAGCTGAAAACATGGCAAATCCTTTTGCCGGAATACGTTCATTTGGTTTTTGTGCGATAGCAGAAGCAAGGACTGACAACGCTACCATAACCGTGATTACTAATCTTTTCATGTTTATCTGATTTTTAATTATTATTTCTCTGGTGCAAAATTAGGTGGTTATTTAGAGCGGCACGATACCTATCTTACGGACAGAAGTACCTCGATTACGGGTTTTGTCTAAATGTTGAGTATTGATTATCAATAAAGTACCTGATTTACGGATAAAAGTACCTATATTACATGTTTTGCTATGCTGTATTTTTATTATCGGAGAAAATGTATTTCCTTTGTACTGCGAATAATGATATATACGTTATTGAAAGAAAAGAATTTATATAATTATGAATCAAAATACGGATATAGTCAAAGCAGACACTATTGAACAGTATAACCGATTTTTCGGGTTTGAAACACGTCATCCGTTAGTCGGCATTGTACATTTCGACAGTTCAGTGCCTCAACCGACACATCGGATGACTTTAGGGTTTTATGCGTTGTTCCTTAAAAAAACAACAGGTTGTATCATCAATTACGGAAAAACGGTTTATGATTTCGATGATGAAACAGTAGTGAGTTTCGCTCCGGGGCAAACAGTAGGAATCCACAGATTAGAAGATGGACCAGCTCCAGAAGCAATCGGATTACTTTTTCATCCTGACTTTCTACATCGTACTTCGTTGGGACAACAGATGAAACAGTATTCGTTTTTCTCATACGCTTCCAATGAAGCGTTGCACCTTTCGACAGAAGAACGTATTATTTTGCAAGACTACATGGAGAAAATTGTCCGCGAGTTGCAGCATCCTATCGACAAGTTTTCCAAGTCGTTGATTGTTTCCAATATTGAAGTTATGCTCAATTACTGTATGCGTTTCTACGAACGACAGTTTGTTACCCGTGAGGATATGAATCATGATGCGTTAGCACGTTTCGAGCGGTTGCTGGATGATTACCTCTATTCGGATACGGCGGCGAGGGAAGGAATCCCGACCGTGAAATATTTCGCCGACAAGATTTGCCTTTCGCCCAACTATTTCGGGGATTTGGTAAAGTCGGAAACAGGTAAAACAGCACAGGAGTATATCCAACTGAAGATGATTGCCGTGGCCAAAGAGCGGATGCTCGACCCGGCGGGAACAATCAAATAGATTGCCGAATCGCTGGGATTCCAGCATCCGCAGCATTTCGTCCGCTTCTTCAAACGTCAGGAAGGCTGCACGCCGAAAGAGTTCAGGAATAGGATGACAGCTTCCTGAAATACAGAAAAAGCCGCTTGAATGCTGTTCAAGCGGCTTTTTTATAGTTCGGATATTTCATGCACCAATATTGTTCTAAATTGGATAATCTTCTCTCTTCTATATTTTCCAATATGGTTTATTGCCATTATAATCACTTTATTTTGTTTTTTCTTTATAGACACCCGGATTAAAGTAAACCTAATTCTGGATATAACCGACTATATGTAGATATGAGAACAATCCTATTTTATATCACTTAAAAATGCTACGATTTGCATAGGTCAATCGAACAATCCGTTTACCAAATTAACTGCATCATCCTTTTTCTGATTGATGATTTTTGCGTACACTTGTGTCATTTTCACATCGGCATGACCGAGTAGCTTCGAGGTGGTATAGAGGTCTGCACCAAGCGTCAGCATCATCGTGGCGAATGTGTGACGAGCGGTGTGAAATGTAAACCGCTTGTCGATTCCTGCGGCTTTCGCCCAAGGTTTGATAAGCAGGTTCATCATCGACGGACTGGGTAAATCGAACACATGGTCGTCTGCTGTCTTTTCTCCTCGTTCCGGCATCCACTTCAACGCTTCGGGGGAAAGCGGCAGATAAATCGGTTCTTTGGTTTTCTGCATGGACACAGCCAAACGATATTGTCCTCTATCGACGAAAACATCTTTCCACTTCAATCCGACAATATCGCTCACGCGCAATCCGCAGAAACAGGAGAACAAATAAGCGGACTTCACAGCCTCATTATTCATCGGAGTGGCAATCAATGCCCGCACCTCCTCGATAGTCATATATGACCGCTTGCTCTCCGGCAAGCGGATTTTATCCGAATTATTGATTTTGGTAAATGGATTGACTTTGATAATCTCCGCACGAACAGCAGCATTCAAAGCTCCATTCAGGATACGGTAGTAGGTGTGGAGTGTAAAGTTCGACACACGTTTCCCTTTTGGGCGATATTCCGTCATCAGATAATCGAGGTAGTCCTGGCAGAATGCTTTGTCTATCCGATCCATTGTCATTCGTTCTCCTGCATAATCTTTCAAAATGCGAATGGTAACTGAGATTTGGTTCCCGTCTTTCTTTCCCCGTTTTGCCTGATTCTCTTTATACGTATTCATCCAATCAAGCAAGAATACCTTTTCCCTATTCTCGATCCCTGCCTCTCCATTCGTTAATTCAATGATGCGCTTCGACTTGATGGCATTGGCTGCATCCATCGTAACCTGATTCCGTTTCCGGGTATTATTGTCCGTTTCCGGGATGATATACATTTAAGATACTCGTATGTCCGCTTCCCGTCGCGGTATATATCCAGATACAGACTCTTGCTTCCGTCACTCAACGGCTTCATCCGAAGACGGATCGGTTCTTTGACTTTTGTCGGCTTCTTTACTCGTGGCATAAGCAATTCCCTTTTTCGTTATTTCTGTCGCAAAACTACAAATAAAAGCCGAGATTAAGGAACAAATAAGAAACAAAAATGTACCGAATAAGAACCAATCAACCGAAAACAATGAAAGCAACTGAAAAGAAATATACACTTATAAACACCTATATAACAGTATATTTATTTTCATTTATTTGGTTGTTGTTTCCATTTCATATGCGTATTCTATAAATCTGGAAAGTTTCTTGGCAATGTGGGGGCTTTTGGACAAGGTCCCGGTGAGTATCAGTTGATCTATGATGCTCAGATAGACGAGGCTGGTGGGCGTATATATTTGCTTCCGTGGAATGCAAGATCTCTGCTGGCCTATGATTTGAAAGGACAGTCTGTACAGAACATTCCATTACCCGGTTTGGTGCCGAAAGGTGTCTTCAAGGCAAATACGAAAGACTCTTTGTTGTCTGTATTCCTTCTGCCTTTTGATTATTTGCCGTATGTGGCATGGACTCAGAAGTTTAGTGGAGAAATACAAGATACGATACGTTCACGCCATTTGGCCTTAAAACCAGATTTCAGCAATGAGGTACATAGTAATAAGAATGGTGCTGATTTTGATGTATCTCTTTCTCCATTCTGGGAACGCCGTCCGGATAGCCTTTATCATTATGCCAACGGACGTTTGAATCCTCGTTTCACTATGAATTTTGCAAAGAAAGAAATCCCTATTCATGATTACAAAGAATTTCCACATCATTTCTTGGGAAGTATATCCATAGAAAAACAATTGGATGAAAACAATTTCACGACGGAGGATCCTGCTGATTTTATTATAGATAAACAGACTTTAAAAGGTGCTTTTCTATTGTTTCTCTCTGCCTGCAAGCTGCGGGCAGAGCAGAAACAGCGAGAGGCGAACGACACGATTATTGCAGAACCCCCATCTGGTACCTTCCAGTGTATCTACTCCCGATACGTATGTATATGAAACCAGCACTATGCAACTGTTTGAAACCGATACGACAGGTGTCTTGAAACCTTTACCCTTTACTTTTAAGTCAGAAAAAGGTTCTTCTTATTCTGACCGGCAGATATGTGTAGTTTCCCGGAATACTTTCTATTATGCTGATAATGTATCAGGAGGAAAAGCCATTATTCGTACTGTTTATCAAGGGGACAGTTTGCATACAGAGCAGATATATAATCTTGCATTTAGTAAAAAACATCCTGACTTATAGCGGACGTACTCCACTTCAGGTATCACGTGAAAACGGTAAAAGTGACGGATATATCTTTGTGGAGCAATATGATTGGGGCGGTAATCCGGTAGCACGTTATAAACTTGACCATTGGGGCAGGGTTGTATCAGATGGGAAGCGATTGTATCAGGTATGTTATATGTATGACGATCCGCTCTTTTTGTATATATTACCCGGAAAAGAATAAAAGAGGTTTGCAAGATAAAAGGCTAAAATGATTCATCTCTAAAAAATACTTTTTATATTTGCAGCCGTTATGGCGAAGTATATACTTTTATTTTGCATATTATTAGGTGTATTCCTTGTATCGGGATTCGAATCTGTATCCGGCGATATGAAGGAGTATAAGGAACTTCGTGTAACAGGCTTGCAGCAGGGTAAGACGGAATGTAATATATCTGAGGCAGGTGCAGAGCAATGTAGGAAAGTGGTCTATGGCGGAGAATATGCGAGTAAGGCTATTGGTAATATAGCAACATCCGTTTCGCGCAGTAATATTCCTTCTTCACAAGTTCTAAGATTTAATGCCCTTTCAGTTGTAGCAAAGATCGTCAAATCCATAAAGGTGCTACTTCCCGAAGAAAAAAGAATGTCTTTTCCGTATCAACTCTCTCTTACTCACTATTCCAGTAGATACTATATCTATGCGTTAAGACATATTATTATTTAATCTTTCTCTTTTCTATAAGGCATTAAGTGTGTCTTATATCTCCTTATTACTTCAATTTATATGTATTTCTTTCATTGAGAATAACTGAAAAGTCGTATCTCTGTTGTGGAATATGTATATACCTATATGTTAATACTCAATAGATAATGGAATTTATATTAGATTTTATTCTTCACATTGATCAATATGTGATAAACATTGTGCAGGAATATCATGCCTGGACTTATATAATATTGTTCATAATCATTTTTTGTGAAACGGGATTGGTTGTTACTCCTTTTCTTCCGGGAGATTCATTACTCTTTGTGGCGGGAGCTATTGCCTCGTTACCCGGGACGCCTCTTGAGGTAAATATTCTTGTTTTGATCTTGTTTTTCGCCGCAGTTTTGGGAGATTCTTGTAATTATATGATAGGGCATCTCTTCGGGCGCAAATTGTTCAATAATCCCAATTCCAGAATATTCAAACAAAGTCATTTGGATAAAACACATGAATTTTATAAAAAGTATGGAGGCAAGACCATAATTATAGCCAGGTTTGTCCCTATTGTGCGCACTTTTGCTCCGTTTGTAGCAGGAATGGGTAAAATGCATTACTATTATTTCATGGTATACAATCTGATAGGAGGTGCAGCTTGGGTGGCACTTTTCTGCTATGCCGGATATTTCTTCGGAGACCTTCCGATTGTGCAGGAAAATCTTAAATTGTTGATTGTGGCAATTATAGTTATATCCATATTACCTGCCATTATAGAGGTGATACGGGCAAAAATGAAATCAAAAAAAACAGAAATAATTTGATATTTTTATTCTTATGAAAAATTCTTTTTTTAGCAGGTTTACTCCCAAAGAACCTAAGTTCTTTCCTCTGTTGAAACAATTGTCTGAGATTTTGTCTGCATCATCCACTCTTTTGGTAGAAAGTTTACAACATGATAAACCGGAGGAGAGAGCAGATTATTATAAAAGAATAAAAGACCTGGAACGTGAGGGGGATAAATTAACTCATTTAATCCTTGATGAGCTTGGAACTACTTTTATTACTCCTTTTGACCGTGAAGATATTCATGCGTTGGCTTCAACCATGGATGACGTTATAGATGGGATAAACAGTTGTGCCAAACGTATTAATATCTATAATCCTCGTCCGATTTCCGATAGCGGAAAAGAATTGAGTCGCCTGATTCAACAGGAAGCTGTATATATTGGCAAGGCGATGGATGAACTTGAAACTTTCCGTCAGAAACCGGCCGCATTGCGTGGATACTGTAATAAGTTGCATGATATAGAAAATCAGGCAGATGATGTATATGAACACTTTATCACGAAGCTTTTTGAAGAAGAAAAGGACTGCATTGAACTTATCAAGATTAAAGAGATCATGCATGAATTGGAAAAAACGACCGATGTGGCAGAGCAGGTAGGCAAGATACTAAAGAATTTGATTATAAAATACGCATAGAAGAAGTTGAGAACATGGAATTGTTAGTAATAATTATTGTACTGGCTCTGATATTCGACTATATCAATGGCTTCCACGATGCGGCGAATTCAATAGCCACTATTGTATCGACCAAAGTTCTTACTCCCTTTCAGGCAGTAATATGGGCGGCTTTCTTTAACTTTGTTGCATTTTTTATTGCCAAATATTTAATCGGTGGTTTCGGTATAGCCAATACTGTGTCCAAGACTGTGATGGAACAGTTTATTACACTGCCGATTATATTATCCGGAGTGATTGCTGCCATAGCATGGAATCTGTTTACTTGGTGGAGAGGTATTCCTTCATCTTCTTCCCATACCCTTATTGGCGGATTTGCAGGAGCCGCCATTATGGCTCATGGTTTCGATGCTATTCAACTCAATATCATTCTGAAGATTGCGGCTTTCATATTTCTTGCTCCTTTGATAGGAATGATTGTTGCCTTCGGATTCACATTGTTGGTTCTTTATGCTTGCCGGCGTGCACATCCCCATACAGCTGAAGTCTGGTTTAAGAAATTGCAACTTGTCTCTTCGGCTATGTTCAGTATAGGGCATGGTTTGAATGACTCGCAAAAGGTAATGGGTATTATAGCGGCGGCCATGATAGCAGCCCATTCGGAAGGCTTGGGAATGGGAATAAACAGTATTGAGGATTTACCGGATTGGGTGGCATTTTCGTGTTTTACAGCCATTTCTCTTGGTACAATGTCCGGTGGGTGGAAGATTGTGAAAACGATGGGTACCAGGATTACCAAAGTAACCCCTTTGGAAGGTGTTGTTGCGGAAACGGCCGGTGCTTTTACTTTATATCTTACGGAGTTCTTGAAAATCCCGGTGAGTACTACACATACAATTACCGGAGCTATTATTGGAGTCGGAGCTACTAAAAGACTCTCCGCTGTACGTTGGGGAGTAACAAGAAGTCTGATGACTGCTTGGGTACTGACTATTCCGGTGAGTGGGCTCTTGGCAGCCGGAGTTTATTGGGTTATTACCCTTCTTTCCTAAATCAAATACAAGTAACAATTAGTTAATAATGAGGTTCTGAATTGGAATTCACATCAATTTGAAATGATAAGAGGCTGCAAATCAGTTCATCTGGTATTCTAATGCTTTTTTTGAATGATTTTGTTATTATTGGAAAGTGTGAAATAAATATTAATTTCTTGATAAAAATGTATTCATATTAAAGATAATTACTACGTTTGCACCCGTTATGATGAAGTATATCTTTTGCATATTGTTTGGTTCACTTTTAATGTTAGGATTTCACTATACTCCTGATGAAAAAGTGCAAGAGGCTCAGCCCAATGCCGGGGTTGTTGCCATGGATGTGCAATCCGATACCAGATTGGCACAGAAGATTTCTGTGACTGTTGCCGGACAATCATATGGAGGAAGTCACGCTTTCGATAGCGAAGCATCCGATTATACAATTAGTGACGGGGTGTTAGGTGGTTTGTTTTCTTTCAGAAATACCACAACACCTTCTAAAGTCTTGAGATTTTGTTCTGCTACAATCGTGCAGATGCTTTGTCTTTCAGATACTCAACTTCCGGAAAATAAATGGAGAGGACTTTCTCCGGATACCAATTATATTAAATATTCTAACGGATACTATGTCTATACATTAGGACATATTCTTATTTAATTCACATTTCTTTTCTAACTTGTTGATAGGGTGAGGAGCAACAGCTTCTTTTCTGCAGGCTCTATCTATTGCTTCATTTATCTTTATTATTTCTTATTTAATTTCATGCTGACATGGAAAACAAAAAATGTATTTCCTATGGCTTGGAGCATGAGGCGGGTGTCATCATATCGCGCTGCTATCAGTGCGGTAAATGTACGGCAGGGTGTGTCTTAGCGGAAGAAATGGATTTTCCTCCCAGTTTCTTGGTACGTTTGCTTCAGACAAGAACCCCTGAAAATGACAATCGTGTGCTTGGTTCCAATGCTATCTGGATTTGTTTGAATTGTGAGAATTGTATTGCACGGTGTCCTAAAGAAATTGATATTCCTAAAATCATGGATTATCTACGGGAGCAGTCCCGCCACCGGAACTGTATAAATAAACAATCCCGGCCTGTGGTTGCTTTCCACAGTGCTTTCCTACAATCAGTGAGATATACCGGAAGGTTGTATGAGATAGGTTTAGTTGCCGGATTTAAGATGCGTACCTTTCACATGCTACAGGATGTAAACTTGGTTCCCGGTATGTTGAAGAAAGGAAAATTGAACCTTTTGCCGGAATGTATTGAGAGCAGGCAAAAGATAAAGAAGATATTTTCCCAAACTATTGACAAAAAAGAAAAGTAGAAAAGTATGAGAATAGGTTTCTATCCGGGATGTTCGCTGAATGGTACTTCCCGTGAATACAATGAGTCGGTTAAGGCAATAGGAAAGGCTTTGGGGATTGATTGGGTAGAGTTGAAAGATTGGAATTGTTGTGGTGCCACTGCGGCACATTCCATGAATAAAGAATTGTCTTTAGCACTGCCTACTCGTATATTGGCATTGGCCGAGAAACAAGGCTTTCAGGAAATAGTGGTTCCTTGTGCTTCCTGCTATAATCGTCTGAGTGTGGCGCAATATGAATTGGAAAATAATGAAAAGTTGAAGGATGATGTGCTGACGGTGGTAGGTTTGCCTTATCTGGGAACAGTAAAAATCTTGAATGTCCTTCAATTTATAGAAAAATATATATTGGATATATTGCCGGATAAGATTGTACGGCCATTTGCTCATCAGGTGGCTTGTTATTATGGCTGTTTATTACTTCGTCCGCATAAAGTTTTAAAGTTTGATCGTTTGGAGGATCCGCAAAGTATGGATAAGATTATGTCAATATTGGGGGCTAATCCTATAGACTGGGCATTTAAGACTGAATGTTGCGGGGCGGGCTTGTCCGTATCGCGCACAGATTTGGTTGGGCGTCTTTCTGGAAATATCTTGAAAGATGCCAGCGACAGAGGAGCGGAAGCTGTCATTGTGGCTTGTCCGATGTGTCATTCCAATTTGGATATGCGTCGTTCTACTATCAACAGGCATTTGATGGAACCGATAACAATACCTGTGCTATATGTAACTCAAGTGTTAGGATTGGCTATCGGACTTTCAGCTAAAGACTTAGGGTTGAAGCGTCATTTTGTGGGTGTAAACTTAAAGGAGGCTGAGTTATGTCAAGAATAGGTGTCTTTATATGCCATTGCGGAGAAAATATCGGTGCTACTGTTGATTGTATAAAAGTTGCTGAGCTGGCTGCGAATATGGAAGGCGTGGCATACACTGTTGATTATAAATATATGTGTTCGGATCCGGGGCAGACACTCATAAAGAATGCAATTAAAGAATATGATTTGGATGGTGTGGTGGTAGGTGCATGTTCTCCCCGTATGCATGAACCGACTTTTCGTCGGGCATGTGCCGAAGCAGGCCTAAATCCTTATTTGTGTGAAATTGCCAATATTCGTGAACATTGTTCTTGGGTGCATGATAAAGGAGAAGCAACTACACGTAAGGCTGTTGACATTGTGAGAAGTTTGGTTGAGAAGGTAAAGCGGAATCGTCCACTGAATCCGATACAGGTTCCTATTACTAAAAAAGCTTTGGTGATAGGTGGCGGAATAGCTGGTATCCAAGCAAGTCTGGATATTGCCAATTGTGGATATCAGGTGATTTTGATAGAGAAAGATCCTTCTATAGGCGGGCATATGTCACAGTTGTCAGAAACATTCCCGACTTTAGACTGCTCTCAATGTATCTTGACTCCGCGTATGGTTGAGGTGGCTCAGCATCCTAATATTACGCTTTATACCTATGCAGAATTGGAAAGTCTGGAAGGATTTATAGGTAATTTCAAAGCAAGTATTCGCTTAAAAGCAAAGAGTATTGACGAAAAGCTATGTACCGGTTGTGGACTTTGCACAACGAAATGTCCCACAAAGAAGATTCCGAGCGAATTTAATGCAGGTTTGGGAATGCGGACTGCAATTTATGTTCCGTTTCCTCAGGCTGTTCCTAATAAGCCGGTAATCGACAGAGTACATTGCACTCATTTTCGGACAGGAAGATGCGGTGTTTGTGAAAAGGTGTGTCCAACCGGAGCTATTCGTTTTGACCAAGAGGACCGTATTATATCAGAAAATGTCGGAGCTATTGTGGTTACTACCGGATTTAATGTACTGAATACAGACTTTTTCCCGGAATATGGCTATGGAAAATATAAAGATATTATTACCGGGATTCAGTTTGAACGGTTGGCTTCTGCATCCGGACCTACTTTAGGAGAAATCCGTCGTCCTTCAGATGGTAAAATCCCTCAAAAAATTGTGTTTGTTGCATGTGCCGGTTCACGCGATCCGGCAAAAGGTATTCCTTACTGTTCCAAAATATGCTGTATGTATACTGCCAAACATGCTATGCTTTATCAGCATAAAGTACACAATGGTGAATCTTATGTCTTTTATATGGATATTCGTGCAGGTGGTAAGAATTATGAGGAATTTGTGCGTAGAGCGATTGAAGAAGATGGAGTGAACTATATACGGGGACGTGTTGCACGGATTTATGAAAAAAATGGCAAGTTGATTGTAAAGGGAGTAGATACTTTGCTCGGTGCTTCTCCTGTTGAGATAGAAGCGGATATGGTGGTACTGGCTACAGCAGGAGTAGCAAATAAAGGTGCAGAAGACTTGGCTCAGAAGATGCATATCTCCTATGATCCATATCAGTTTTTTGCAGAAGCGCATCCTAAGTTGAAGCCGGTAGAAACGAATACTGCCGGTATCTTTCTGGCGGGGGCCTGTCAGGCTCCAAAAGATATTCCCGAGACAGTGGGGATGGCATCCGGTGCAGCTGTGAAAGTAGCAAGCTTATTTTCACAAGCCAACTTGGTGCGTGAGCCTATGATTGCTGTTGTCAACCGGACTGCACCTCCCTTGTTCAGTACTTGTGTAGGGTGTTTTATGTGCCAGACCGCTTGTCCTTATCAGGCTATTGAACGTGAAGAGATAAAAGATCGGACAGGCAAAGTTTTGAAAACAGTAGCTAAAGTTAATCCGGGGCTTTGCCAGGGTTGCGGAACATGTGTTGCTTTTTGCCGCTCTAAATCAATTGACATACAGGGATATTCCAATGAGCAGGTATATGCTGAAGTAATGGCTCTGTTGAACAATTAAAAGGAAGTTAGATATGAATGAGAATAAATCTGAATTTGAACCGAAGATTGTTGCTTTCGTCTGTAACTGGTGTACCTATGCCGGGGCCGATCTAACCGGAACAAGTCGTTTGAAATATGCCACCAATGTGGAAATTGTACGTTTTCCATGTACGGGTAGGATTGATTTTATGTTATTACTGAAAGCCTTTGCTGGTGGAGCCGATGGTATTATAGTATCTGGTTGCCATCCGAATGATTGCCACTATACATCCGGAAACTTTCATGCCCGCCGGCGTTGGATTGTCTTTCGCGGACTACTTGATTTCCTGGGCATTGATGTTCGGAGAATCTGTTATTCTTGGGTATCGGCAGCCGAAGGAGCCAAATGGGCAGAATTAGTCAATCAGACAGTTGCCGCTATTCGAGAGTTAGGACCTTACGAAGAATACAAGAAGGTAGCTGAATATTTAGAACAGGAGGTGGCTTATGAATAAATTGACCGAAAAAGTAAAGTCACTTTTCACCGAGGATCTCGTGAAATTGGTTATTGGCTTTGAGAAGGGGAGTCACGGAGTACGTCCATTTTTTTGTAGAAATATAGAGGAGGCAGATAAACTGGTTTGGGATGACTTTTGTACGAATAATATTGCAGTTTATTTGACTAAAACAGAATTATTCGGTACAGATAAAACAGCCTTGTTTGCTAATCTCCCTGCACTGCGTACGATTCTGCAATTAGCGTCAGAAAATCAATTGAAGCAGGAGCAATGGATTATTCTCACATTGAATGCTCAGGAAGAAGTTATTCAGTTCGACAACTTTGAAGATATTTATGCTTATATGGCTGACTATCCGATGCTGACGAGTGAAGAAGACCGCCAACTGATAGAGAAGATACAAAACATGACTCGTGAAGACAGATGGCAATATTGGATTCATGAAATGTCAAAATGTATTAAGTGCTATGCCTGTCGTGCAGCTTGCCCATTGTGTTATTGCAATCGATGCATTGTTGAAGTGAACTGTCCTCAGTGGATACAGGCATGGTCGGCTCCGCTGACTAATATGGAGTGGCAGGTAAACCGGGTCATGCATATGGCTGGGCGTTGTGTAGAATGTGGAGCGTGTGCAAAAGCTTGTCCTGTAGGTATTCCTCTTCATTTGCTGACACAGAATATGATGGAAACTATCCGGCATGAGTTTGAAAAACAACCAGGTAATCTGGGGAATAAGGGAAATGCACTTGCCACTTTTAGAGTGGAAGATAAAGAGGACTTCATACATTAATGGAAACAATGACTAATTTACATATCAGCCAGCATGCTTTGGAGCAATGGCTTTATCAGATGGTAAACAGTAAGATAGAAGTGTTTGCCCCTGTACATGATGGAGAAAAAACAGATTTCCGGTTATTGGCTTTCGGTGATAAAGTTGCTGATGATTATGTACAGACTACCCAATCCGCGAAGCGTTTTGCCTTTCCAAAGGCAGAAAAGTTATTCTCATACAGAAAAGAAGGGAAAGACGTAACCTTACAGGAAAGGGATCTGAATGATTTTCCGGAAATTGTGCTTTGGAAGGTGCGTCCTTGTGATGCGGCTGGTTTTGCTCCACTTACCGGTATTTTTAACTGGGATTATAAAGACAATATATATAATGCGCGAAGGGATAAAATAACTTTAGTTAGTTTCAGTTGTACCCGATGTGATGAATATTGTTTTTGTACTTCTGTCCATGGTGATCCGGGAAACACGGAAGGCAGCGATATACAAGTAACAGAATTACCGGATCGGAGTGCTTTGGTGGAGATATTGACTCCGAAAGGTAAATCGTTGATAGAACGTTTTGTACAGGAAACTACACCAGCGGACGGAATAGATAAAGAGACATATTTGGCTTCTGTTCCGGTTCGTTTCAAGTTAGAACAGCTCCGTGAAAAACTGGAAGGAGCTTTTGATAGCCCTATTTGGAAACAACAATCCGAGCGTTGTTTGGGGTGTGGCGCTTGCGCATTTGTTTGTCCCACTTGTGCTTGTTTTGATATTCAGGAAGATGCTCGGGGAAGTTCCGGCAGTCGGATTCGTTGCTGGGATTCCTGTGGCTTTTCTTTATTTACTCAACATACGTCCGGACATAATCCCCGGCCTACTCAAAGTACCCGCTGGAGACAGCGTATTCTACATAAGTTTTCATACATGCCGGATCGTATTGATGAAACGGGATGCACCGGATGCGGACGTTGTTCCCGTGCCTGTCCGGTCGATATGAATATCGTTGAACATTTAATGTCAATAGAAAATCATGGATAAACAGAAAGATTCCCTTTATCTTCCATATCGGATGATAATTGAAAAAATAACAGATGAAGCTCCCGGAGTCCGGACATTCCGCCTGAAATTCAAGGAAGAACGGGAAGGTGAGGATTTTCATTTCAAGGCCGGACAGTTTGGTGAATATTCTGCATTCGGTGAGGGGGAGTCTACTTTTTGTATAGCCTCTTCTCCTACGCGCAAAGGATATATAGAATGTACTTTCCGACAAGCCGGAAGAGTGACAACAGGCTTATCCAGATTGGAAACGGGCGCCACAATCGGTTTTCGCGGACCATTCGGCAATACGTTTCCTTTGGATGAATGGAAAGGAAAGAATCTTTTGTTCATAGCCGGCGGAATAGCACTTCCACCTATGCGATGCGTAATCTGGAATGCTTTGGATTTGCGTGAAAATTTCAATGATGTCACGATTATCTATGGAGCGAAGTCTGTGGCTGATCTGGTTTATAAAGAAGAATTGAGGGAGTGGGATAATCGTCCGGATGTCCGTTTGGTTACTACGGTTGATCCGGGTGGAGAAACACCGGATTGGAAAGGGCAGGTGGGCTTTGTTCCTTCTGTGCTGGAGGCTGTTGCTCCCGACAGTGATAACACTGTTGCCATTGTTTGTGGCCCTCCGGTAATGATTAAGTTTACTTTTCCTGTATTGGAAAAGTTAGGTTTTAAGGACGAAGACATTTACACAACTTTAGAGAACCGGATGAAATGCGGTGTTGGAAAGTGTGGTAGATGTAATGTCGGGAAGTTGTATGTCTGTAAAGACGGGCCTGTGTTTACAAAAGCGCAGTTGAACAACATGCCCTCTGAATATTGAATCCATAATTATAATATATGCTTTCCGTTGTGAAACGGGAAAAGCTGTATAGAAGTAAAATACATACCGAAGTGATTTCAGGCAAACTGTATTTACTTATTGCTTCTATATGGGATGAGGAAAGCCCAATGGGAATAGTTTTCATGTGTGTGTCTAATAATGGTTTCTCCATTGGGCTCTTTTCCTCTTTATCAAGATAAAACGGTATAAACTGAAAACATTTAACTTAACTATCTGTTTCTAATTATATATGCCTCATTTCTTGAGGTTTCATTTTATGTAACATTCTATTTTTAATCATAATAAACAGTTTATACCATGAAGTTTTTTATTGACACTGCAAATTTAGATCAAATCCGGGAGGCTTATGATATGGGCGTTCTTGATGGAGTGACAACCAATCCTTCGCTCATGGCGAAAGAAGGTATCAAAGGAGTAGATAACCAGCGGAAACATTATGTAGAAATCTGCAACATCGTGCAAGGCGATGTCAGTGCCGAAGTAATTGCTACGGACTATGAAGGTATGATTAAGGAAGGTGAAGAACTTGCCGCACTCAACCCTCACATCGTAGTAAAAGTTCCCTGTATTGCCGACGGTATCAAGGCTGTCAAATATTTCACTTCCAAAGGGATCCGTACCAATTGCACATTAGTATTTTCCGTAGGACAAGCATTGCTGGCCGCCAAGGCAGGAGCTACTTATGTTTCTCCGTTTGTCGGGCGTCTGGATGACATCTGTGAAGACGGTATTGCACTGGTAGGCAAGATTGTAGAAATGTATCGATATTACGGTTATACTACACAGGTACTTGCAGCTTCCATTCGTCATACAGCGCACATCATGCAATGTATTGAAGTAGGGGCTGATGTAGCAACCTGTCCGTTGTCTGCCATCAAAGGTCTGCTTAATCATCCGTTGACGGATTCCGGGTTGAAAAAGTTCCTTGAAGACTATAAACGTGTAAACGGATAATAAAAAATACTCTATAAGCCTATCTTTCACGGTTTTCTTGAACAATATTGGCGTAAAATAGAATAAAACAACTATTTTTGCGCTCAATATAAATATAAAAAGAGAAAAAGCTGATGAAAGAAAGGCTTATTGGATTGATAAAGACGTACATTCTCTTCGTCTGTATCTTTATACTACAGAAACCGTTATTTATACTCTACTACAGTTCTTTGTATGCAGGAACTTCCTGGACAGACCCTTTCAAGATTATCTGGAATGGTTTACCGCTCGACCTCTCGCTTGCCGGATATTTAACGGCTATTCCCGGACTATTCTTCATAGCGTCCGCCTGGACACTTTCCAAGGCACTCCGCCGTATCTGGAACGGCTATTACTTCTTCATCGCTATTTTGCTCGCTGTCATTTTCATTGTTGATATAGGTTTATATGAGTATTGGGGCTTCCGCCTGGATGCTACACCGCTCTTTTATTTCTTCTCTTCTCCCAAAGATGCTCTTGCCAGCGTCAGCCTATGGGTGGTGGCCGGAGGCATTCTTGCGATGGCGGTTTATGCAGCACTTTTATATTTCGTCTTCTCATGGATACTGGTTAACGAAAAACGTCCGTTAAAGATACCTTATCGCCGTTTGAGCGTATCCGGAGCACTCCTGTTGGCTACCGGTCTGCTTTTTATCCCAATACGCGGAGGATTCAGCGTATCAACCATGAATTTAGGCAGAGTTTTTTTCAGTGCCGACCAACGGTTGAACCATGCCGCCATCAATCCGGCTTTCAGCCTGTTGGATTCCTTTTCCAGACAGGCGGATTTCGATAAACAATATCGCTTTATGCCTGCTGAAGAGGCAGATATTTTATTTTCCGAATTGACGGATAAGCCCGTGACAGATTCCATCCCCCGCTTGTTCAACACGGAACGTCCTAACATTATCATGATCATACTCGAAAGTTTTTCTTCACATTTGATGGAAACACTCGGTGGTGAACCCGGTATAGCGGTCAATATGGACGAATTTGCCAAAGAAGGTATCCTGTTTACCCATTTCTATGCCAACAGCTTCCGCACCGACCGGGGCTTGGTATCCATCATTAGCGGATACCCCGCCCAGCCTACTACGAGTATCATGAAATATACCCGTAAAACACAGAGTCTTCCTTCCATTCCTGCCAGTCTGAAGAAAGCAGGATACGACCTGCAATATTACTACGGAGGCGATGCCGATTTCACCAACATGCGTTCGTATCTGGTATCTACCGGGATTGAAAAGATCGTTTCCCAAAATGATTTTCCCGTCTCCGAACGTCTCAGTAAATGGGGAGTACACGATCACATCCTGTTCCACCGGATCTTGACAGACTTAAAGACCGAACCGCAACAGGAGCCTTTTTTCAAGATTTTACAGACGTCCAGCAGTCACGAGCCATTCGAAGTACCTTACAGCAAATTGTCGAATGCCAAACTGAATGCTTTCGCCTATACCGACAGTTGTGCCGGAGATTTTGTACGCCAACTCAAAGAAACCCCTCTTTGGAAAAACAGTGTCGTTCTTTTCGTACCCGATCATTTAGGTGTATACCCCGAAAGTATAGACCATCTTTCGCCCGAGCGCTATACCATTCCCCTAATCCTGACCGGAGGTGCGGTAAAAGAACCGCAGAGAATTACAGCTTACGGCTCACAAATCGACATAGCCGCCACCTTACTGGCACAGTTAGGACTACCTCACGATGATTTTACTTTCAGCAAAAACATCCTTAATCCGTCTTCACCTCATTTCGCATTTTTCACTTTCCCCAATATATTCGGAATGGTTACAGCCGATAATGAAGTGGTATTCAACTGTGAATCAAATACAGTTGCGATGGATGAAGGAACACACCAAGGTGAAAATCTGAATAAAGGAAAAGCATACTTGCAGAAACTATACGACGACCTCGCTAAAAGATAAACATTAAAAAACCACAAAGATGACATACCAACTATTACAATCACTCACCGAAGCAGACCAGAGCCTGCTGCTTTATCTGAACGGGCTGCACAATACATTCGGTGATTATTTCATGCCGGTCTTTACC
>OGHH01000399.1_pt1 | contig 48207 bp, 43 predicted proteins | sample 1571471 | NCBI WGS metagenome assembly OGHH01 (sample SAMEA2581936, study PRJEB24529) | metagenome | biome: Human gut stool | place: China | collected 2011
CGCCCGGTTTCTTTTGTTATTTTGGAGCAGAACTGAAGGGGAGCAGAAATTGTACATTCGTTAGCCAAGTGGAAACGTCATGCGTTGGGCCGCTATGGTTTTGCTCATGGAGAGGGACTTTATACAGATATGAATGCGATTCGCCGTGATGAAGAAACCGATAATGTACATTCTTTGTTTGTCGACCAGTGGGACTGGGAGCGCATTATCGACAAAGAAGAACGTAATGTAGATACTTTGAAAGCTATTGTAAATAAAGTATATCAGGCATTGATGGAAACAGAAGATTATATGGCAATGCAGTATGACTACATTAAGAAATCCCTGCCTGAGCAGATTACCTTTGTGACAACACAGGAACTTGAGGACCGATATCCGGACAAGACGCCAAAAGAGCGTGAGTACGAGGCAGTAAAAGAATATGGTGCCATTTTCCTGATGCAGATTGGAGATAAGTTAGCTTCCGGAGAGCCGCATGATGGACGTGCACCGGATTATGATGACTGGTCATTAAATGGTGATATTATCGTTTATTACCCGGTTCTTGATATGGCATTTGAAATTTCTTCCATGGGAATCCGTGTGGATGAAAAGGCATTGAAGGAGCAGCTTGAAAAAGCAGGATGCCCAGAGCGTGAAAATCTTCCATTCCAGAAAGAAATTTTGGAAAAGGAACTTCCGTATACCATCGGTGGTGGAATCGGACAGTCAAGAATTTGTATGTTTTTCCTGAAAAAAGCACATATTGGAGAAGTACAGGCATCGATTTGGCCGGATGATGTATGGGAAGAAGCATCGAAGAAAGGACTTAATATTTTATAATGGATAATTTTACCTTTTATGCGCCGACCTACTTTGATTTTGGTAAAGGCGCCGAAAAGCATGTTGCTGATTTAATAAAAAAATTTGGTGGACATAAAGTGCTGTTTCACTATGGTGGCGGATCTATTAAAAAAAGCGGACTTTATGATACCGTGATTTCCGTATTAAAGGAAAGTGGTTTGGAATTTTGTGAACTTGGTGGTGTAAAACCAAATCCAAGAAGCGGACTTGTATACGAGGGAATTGAGTTGTGCAAGAAAGAAAAGGTTGACTTTATTCTTGCCGTCGGTGGTGGAAGTACGATTGATTCGTCTAAGGCAATTGCCGCCGGTACTTTGTATGATGGAGATTTCATGGATTTTTACCAGGGCAAGGCATCTGTTGAAAAAGCACTTCCAATCGGAACGGTATTGACGATTGCGGCAGCCGGAAGTGAGGGTTCACCAAATACTGTAATTACCGATGAAAAAACAATGGTGAAAAAGGGAACAAAAAGTGATTTGCTTCGTCCGAAGTTCTCTATTTTGAACCCGGAACTTACCTGCACCCTGCCTCCGTATCAGTCGGCAGCGGGAGCAACGGATATCATGATTCATGTTTGTGAGCGTTATTTTTCCAACACAGAGGAAGTTGAGATTACAGACCGCTTGTGTGAAGCAATTTTAAAAACAATTGTATATGAGGCACCGCGTGTCATTGAAAATCCAAATCATTATGAAGCACGTGCAAACATTATGTGGGCAGGTATGTTAGCACATAATAATGTTTGCGGTGTCGGTCGTGTGCAGGATTGGGCAAGCCACCACATCGAGCATGAACTGTCAGCTCTTTATGACGTCACTCATGGCGCAGGACTTGCAGTAATTGCACCGCTTTGGATGCGTTATGTCTGTAAGAAAAATCCGGGTAAACTTGCTTTATTTGCAAACCGTATCTTTGAGGTGCCGATGAATGAGAAACATCCGGAGAAAACCGCAATCAAAGGAATTGAGGCGTTTGAAGCATTTTTGAAAAAAATCGGCATGCCATCTTCTTTCGCAGAGATTGGTGCAAAAGAAGAGGATATCGAGCTTATGACCGATAAGCTTTTGAAGGGGCGTAAGACCGAAGGAAATTATGTGAAATTGAATCGTGATGATGTGATTGCGATTTATCGGAGTGCATTGTAAAAATTAAGGAGGCAGATATGGACCAGAGAGAATTTCTACGTCAGATGGAAGAGTTGGTAGATTTTGGACGAACGAAAGAAAATTTGCTCACCAAACAAGAAATTGCCGATTATTGCAGTGACTGGAATTTGACAGAGGAACAGATGCCATTTGTCTATGCATACCTTAAAGAACATCGGATTGAGGTAGAAGGATATCGTGCGCCGGTAGAGAAAACGGAAGAAGAGGCTGTCGAAAAAAGCGAAAAGGATTCCAAATATCTGCGCTTATATAAAGAAGAACTGTGTCAGTTAAAGCGGTACGAAGAAGAGGAACTTGTGTGTTTACTCGAACAGTTGCGAAGAGGCGAGGAAGAAGTAATTTCTTCTGTTATCGAAGCGCATCTGCACCGGGTCATGCAGTTGGCGGATAAATACCGCGGCCGTGGTGTGCCGGTGGAAGATTTGATTCAGGAAGGTAATTTGGAATTAACCGCCTGTGTTGCGATGCTCTGTGGAAATGAAGAAGTTGTGGATTATCAAAAAGCCATTGAACATGCAGTGAGAAGCCGGTTGATTGAATTAGTAGATGAAGAACTGGCAGGAACGGACAGCGTGCATGCACTGCTTGGGCGTGTGAACCTTTTGCTGGAGGCAACGAGGACATTAGCGCAGGAATACGGACGTATTGCGACAATTGAAGAACTTTCCGAATTTACCCATATGGATATTGAGGAAATTAATCAGTACGTCGATTTGTCCCACAATGAAATAGAACTGGGAAAAGGTGAAAATGAACGAAAATAAAGAATTTAAACTGGAGGCTCTCGTTGAGCCTCTTTGCTTATGGTATGAAAAGGAAAAACGCAGTATGCCGTGGCGTGATGATGCTACGCCGTATCATGTATGGCTGTCAGAAATTATGCTCCAACAGACAAGAATAGAAGCGGCAAAAGCGTATTATGACCGGTTTACAAAGTGTCTGCCGGATATTCCTTCTCTGGCAGCAGTTTCGGAGGAAGAACTTCTGAAATTGTGGGAAGGACTTGGATATTATAACCGCGCACGCAATTTAAAGAAGGCAGCTTCTCTTTTGGTGGAGCGGTATGATGGCAGGCTGCCGGCCGATTATGATTTGCTGCTTTCACTGCCGGGAATCGGAAGATATACAGCGGGGGCGATTGCATCCATTGCTTACGGCTTAGCAGAGCCGGCGGTGGATGGCAATGTGCTTCGTGTTACGATGCGGTATTTAAATTGCGATGAAGATATTATGAAGATGTCGGTTCGGACTAAGATGGAAAAACAACTTCGTGCCATTATGCCAAAGGACTGTCCGGGCGAATTTAATCAGGCACTGATGGAACTCGGGGAAGTAATCTGCATTCCAAATGGGAAACCACTCTGTGAAGAATGTCCGCTTTCTCATTTGTGTCTTGCCCACAAAGAAGGGCGTGAGATGGAACTGCCGAAAAAGGCGGAGAAGAAAAAGCGCCGTATCGAGAAAAAGACAGTCCTTGTATTCCGGCAGGGTGACCGGATTGGAATTGTAAGACGACCAAATCAAGGGCTATTAGCCGGTATGTGGGAATTTCCATCAAAAGAAGGACATTTGACGATGCAGCAGGTGAAAGAGTATTTGTCAGAAACCGTATCCTGTGAGGTGACGGTAAAACGATTAAAGAGCGGCAAGCATATTTTCTCCCATGTGGAGTGGCACATGCGCGGTTATGAGATTATTCTTCCGGAAGGGAAACCACAAGATGTAGTGCATGGGCTTTTGCTTTGTGACTTGTCAGAGGTCCAGGAAAAATATCCGATACCGGTTGCTTTTCATATTTTCTTACACCAGATTTGAGTGTGGAATAACGTAAAATAAGGGCTTTGGATGAATTTCCGGCTCTTATTTTTATATTCCGTAAAAACACATGATATAGTGCATACTGCAAAAAAAATACAAAAGAATTACAATATATAGTAGACAATGCATACCTCATTTGGTATAATGATTCCTGTAGGAAAAATTATGAACGTTAGTATTGGTACGGATTGAAAGGAGTTGTACAAAAAGTGAGGGTAATCAAAAGGGATGGCCGAACCGTAGAATATGACCGAAACAAAATATTGATTGCAATACGGAAGGCAAATGCAGAAGTGGATACGTTTGAAAGGGTTAATGATGACATGATTGATGGCATCGTTGCCGGTATCGAGAATATGAAACGTGATACGATGCAGGTGGAAGATATTCAGGATATCATTGAGCAGAAATTAATGGCGGCAGGAAAGTTTGACCTTGCGAAAAAGTATATTATTTATCGTTATACGAGAGAACTGGTTCGTAAAGCCAATACCACAGACGATTCGATTATGAGTCTTCTCCAAAACAGCAACAAAGATGTTATGGAGGAAAATTCAAATAAAAATGCATATGTGGCAAGTACCCAGCGCGATTTGATTGCCGGAGAGGTGTCAAAAGATTTGACAAAGCGTATTCTTCTTCCGGAGAAAATCACAAAAGCGCATGAAGACGGTGTGCTTCATTTCCACGATATGGATTATTTTATTCAGCCGATTTTTAACTGCTGTCTGATTAATATTGGGGATATGCTTGATAATGGTACAGTGATGAACGGAAAACTGATTGAGAGTCCAAAGAGTTTTCAGGTTGCCTGCACGGTTATGACACAGATTATTTCAGCTGTAGCAAGCAGTCAGTACGGCGGTCAGTCGGTAGACACCAGACACCTTGGCAAATATTTGAGAAAGAGTGCGGACAAGTACCGCAAGCATTATACCGAGCGTTATGCAGGGAAAATTGCGCCGGATGTAATTGAAGAATTTGTTAAAGAACGTGTAAATGACGAACTCCGCTCCGGTGTGCAGACAATTCAGTACCAGATTAATACTTTGATGACAACGAATGGACAGTCTCCATTTGTAACACTGTTTTTAAATTTGGATCCAAAGGATGAATACATCAAAGAAAATGCGATGATTATTGAAGAGATTCTTCGTCAGCGCTTAGAGGGAATTAAAAACGAAAAAGGTGTTTATGTGACACCTGCGTTCCCGAAACTGATTTATGTATTAGATGAGCACAATGCCTTAAAAGGCGGTGAGTACGATTACATTACAAAACTTGCTGTCCGCTGTTCGGCAAAGAGAATGTATCCGGATTACATATCCGCAAAGAAAATGCGTGAAAATTATGAAGGAAATGTATTTAGCTGCATGGGATGCCGCAGTTTCCTTACACCGTGGAAAGATGAAAACGGTAATTATAAATTTGAGGGACGTTTTAACCAGGGTGTTGTCAGTTTAAACCTTCCGCAGATTGGTATTTTAGCAAAAGGCGATATGGAATATTTTTGGCAGCTTTTGGAAGAAAGATTGTCGCTCTGCTTTGAAGCTTTGATGTGCCGCCACCGTGCGCTTGAGGGTGTAACCAGTGATGTCAGTCCGATTCACTGGCAGTATGGTGCGATTGCACGTCTGCAAAAAGGAGAGAAAATCGATAAATTGTTACATGGCGGTTATTCCACGATTTCTCTTGGATACATCGGTTTGTATGAAGTTACGAAACTGATGACCGGCGAGAGCCAGACAACGGAAAAGGGAAGTCAGTTTGCAAAAGCGCTGATGAACCGTCTGCGCCGTGCAACGGATACATGGAAAGAGGAAACTGGAATCCATTTTGGACTTTATGGAACACCGGCAGAAAGCCTCTGCTACCGTTTCGCTGAAATTGATAAAAAACGCTTTGGTGAGATTGAAGATGTAACGGATAAAGGATATTATACCAATTCCTACCACGTGGACGTGCGTGAGAAAATTGATGCTTTCAGTAAATTTGAATTTGAGGCACAGTTCCAAGTTATTTCTTCCGGCGGTGCGATTTCATATGTAGAGGTGCCAAATATGCAGAACAACCTGCCTGCACTGGAAGAAGTTGTTAAATATATTTATGAGCATATTCAGTATGCTGAATTTAATACAAAATCGGATTATTGTCATGTGTGCGGATATGACGGCGAGATTATTATTAATGATAATCTTGAGTGGGAATGTCCAAATTGCGGAAATAAAGACCATGACAAAATGAACGTAACAAGAAGAACCTGTGGGTATCTGGGTGAGAATTTCTGGAATGTGGGCAAAACCAAGGAGATTAATGCCCGCGTACTCCATCTGTAAAGAGGAGATGAAAGAAAATGAATTACGCAGATATTAAATACTGCGATGTAGCAAATGGTGAAGGTGTGCGTGTATCTTTGTTTGTCAGCGGATGCACGCATCACTGCAAAGAATGTTTTAATAAAGAAGCATGGGATTTCCATTATGGAAACCCTTTTACGCAAAAAGAAATCGACCGGATTTTAGAGTATTTAAAACCGAATTATATTGCCGGTTTGTCCCTGCTTGGCGGTGAGCCGATGGAACCTGTCAATCAGGAGGGGATTCTTCCATTGCTTCGCGTGGTAAAACAGACATATCCGGAGAAAAATATCTGGTGCTATACCGGTTATTTGTTTGACAAAGATGTCTTAGATAAAATGTGTAAAGAGTCGGAAGTGACAAAAGAAATTGTATCCTATCTTGATATTGTGGTTGATGGAGAGTTTATGATTGACAGAAAAAATCTGAAAATCAATTTCCGTGGTTCCGATAATCAGCGTATTATTGATGTAAAAAAGACATTAGATGCCGGAGAAATTGTTCACTGGGAACGTGAGATACAATAAATAGTGAGGAAGAAAATGAATAAAACAACAGTAAAATTTAAAAAATTAGACGAAAGAGCACAGATGCCGCATTACGGAACGGAATTTGCGGCGGGTGCGGATTTGTATGCGTGTCTGGATGCACCGCTTACCATTGCAAAAGGAGCAACGGAATTTGTCCATACCGGGATTGCGATGGAAATTCCTACAGGACTTGTCGGACTTGTGTATGCAAGAAGCGGGCTGGCGTGTAAAAAAGGACTGGCACCGGCCAATAAAGTTGGTGTGGTGGATTCCGATTACCGCGGCGAGATTATGGTAGCGCTCCACAATCATTCAAACGAAGATATAACGATTGAAAGCGGCGAGCGCGTGGCACAGATGGTGATTGCTCCTTATATTTTTGCGGAGTACGAAGAAGTATCCGAGTTAGAGGATACAGTGCGCGGTGAGGGCGGCTTTGGTTCAACCGGTACAAAATAATTAAAAAACGGTGGTTTTGTAAATTTTTAGAAGGAACATAATTTACAGAACGCCGTTTTTCTGTTATGATAGTAAATGTTAAGAACTTATACACAAAGAATGGAGGAATGAACGATGGGTATGACGATGACGCAGAAAATTCTTGCGGCCCATGCAGGACTGGAGTCGGTAGTACCGGGTCAGTTAATTGAGGCAGACTTGGATTTGGTACTGGCAAATGATATTACCGGACCAGTAGCGATTCATGAAGTAGAGAAATTGAATAAAAAGACGGTGTTTGATAAGGACAAAATTGCACTTGTACCGGATCATTTTGCACCGAATAAAGATATTAAATCAGCAGAACACTGCAAATGTGTACGCGAATATGCAAAAGCACAGGGAATTACAAACTATTTTGAAGTTGGCGAGATGGGAATTGAGCACGCCCTTTTGCCGGAAAAAGGTTTGATTGTTGCCGGTGAGACATGTATTGGAGCAGATTCCCATACTTGTACATACGGTGCACTGGGTGCTTTTTCCACCGGTGTCGGAAGTACCGACATGGGTGCCGGCATGATTACCGGACAGGCATGGTTTAAAGTACCATCTGCCATTAAGGTAGAATTAAAAGGTGAGTTAAAGCCATGGGTCAGCGGTAAAGATGTAATCCTTCATCTGATTGGATTGATTGGCGTAGATGGTGCGTTGTACCGCTCTCTTGAATTTATGGGCGAGGGTGTAAAGAGCTTGTCTATGGATGATCGTTTCTCCATTGCCAATATGGCAATCGAAGCAGGTGCCAAAAATGGTATTTTCCCGGTTGATGAAAAGACGATTGCATATATGGAAGAACATTCGACAAAGAAATATACAATTTATGAGCCGGATGAGGATGCCGAGTATGATGAGACGATTACCATTGATTTGAATACATTAGAGTCTACAGTAGCATTCCCGCATCTGCCGGAAAACACAAAGACCGTAAAAGAAGCCGGCGAAGTAGTCATCGACCAGGTTGTCATTGGTTCCTGTACAAATGGACGAATCGAGGATATGCGTGTTGCCGCAAGCATCTTGAAGGGACGTAAAGTAAAAAAAGGAATCCGCTGCATCGTGATTCCTGCTACACAGGCGATTTACTTACAGGCAATCGAAGAAGGACTTGTGCAGACCTTTATCGAGGCAGGTGCTGTTGTCAGCACACCAACGTGTGGTCCTTGCCTTGGCGGATACATGGGTATCTTGGCTGCAGGTGAGCGTGCTGTATCGACAACAAACCGTAACTTTGTTGGACGTATGGGACATGTGGATTCAGAAGTATATTTGGCTAGTCCGGCAGTTGCCGCAGCAAGTGCCATTACCGGTAAAATCTCAGAGCCATCCGAACTTGGCTTGTAAGAAATGGAGGAAATTGATTGTGAAAGCATTAGGAAAAGTATTTAAATATGGTGACAATGTGGACACGGATGTAATTATCCCTGCCCGTTATCTGAATTCTTCGGATCCGGCAGAACTTGCTACACACTGTATGGAAGATATTGATAAAGATTTTGTAAATCAGGTAAAAAAAGGTGATATCATCGTAGCGGAGAAAAACTTTGGCTGTGGTTCCTCCCGTGAGCATGCACCAATTGCCATTAAGGCATCGGGGGTAAGCTGTGTAATTGCAGAGACATTTGCTCGTATTTTCTACCGCAACTCCATTAACATCGGACTTCCGATTATTGAGTGTAAAGAGGCATCTGAGCGCATTGAAGCCGGTGATGAAGTGGAAATTGATTTCGACAGCGGTATCATTACAAATAAGACAAAGGGTGAGTCCTACAAAGGCCAGGCATTCCCTGAGTTTATGCAGAAAATCATCAAGGCAGAAGGTTTGATGAATTATATCAATGCCAAAGAGGCATAAAAGAAACTAGATTTTGGCAGGAGACCTTATGCGTATGTGTAAGGTCTCTTGTTGCATAGAAACGAGGGAAAATGATGAAAGTAGCAACCAGACATTTTGTCAGACCTGAATTTATGAACCATCACCAGACTTTATACGCCGGCTATATATCGGAGTGGGTGACGGAAGCTGCGATGATTGGTGTGACTGAAAAGTTAGGAACGAATGAGCACGTTGTACTTGCCGCACTGAAAGAAGTGGTGATAAAAAAAGAAGTAGTAAGTGGTATGATACTGCAATTGGATTATGAGGTATCAAAAATCGGGGTGACAAGTATTGAGATTTTGGTAGAAGGAAAGAATTTTCTGACCGGTGAGAGTCATTTGACCGGGCGTGCTGTTTTTGTGACAGTGGATGAAAATGGAAAGAAACGGCCACATGGGCTGTCATAAGAAATGAGGGGAATGGATGAAGGATTTTAGAAATGAATATAGGCAAAAACTGAGAAGTCCGGAGGAAGCGGTTGCTGTTGTGAAAGACGGTGACTGGATTGATTATACGAGTTGTCTTGGAAAGCCGATTCTTTTAGACCGGGCACTTGCCAAAAGAAGAGACGAACTTCATGATGTGAAAATCCGTGGGAATTTGATGGCGGGACCAATTGCGGTGGCAGAATGCGATGAGACGCAGGAGCATTTTGTGTATCACAGCTGGCACTGCTCGGCGTATGAGAGAAGGCTCTGCGATAAAGGGCTCTGCTATTATATTCCGATGGTTTTTCATAACAATGCTGCTTATTATGAATACTTTTTAGACGTTAATGTTGTTATGGTCAGTGTGGCTCCGATGGATAAACACGGGTATTTTAATTTTTCGGTAAATACCGGTGTTGCCGCACCGATTGCCCGCATGGCAGACATTGTGATTGTGGAAGTAAATGAAAATCTTCCGCAGGTGCGTGGCGGTTATGACGAATGTATTCATATTTCGGATGTGGATTATATTGTGGAAGGGGAGCATGAGCCTTTTGTTAATATGGAAGCACTGGAACCGACGGAAATTGACAGGCAGATTGCCAAATACCTGATTCCGCATATTGTGGATGGAGCGACGTTGCAGCTTGGGATTGGAAGTATGCCAAATGCGCTTGGTGAAATTATTGCAAAATCCGATTTGAAAGATTTGGGGATGCATACGGAACTTTGTTCCGATGCATATCTGCAAATGTATTTAGCCGGGAAATTAACAAACAGGCAGAAAAAACTGGAACCCGGAAAAGGCGTATTTGGATGTGCCATTGGTTCCAACGCACTGTATGAGTGGTTAGATAATAACCCGGGAGTAGCGGCATATCCGCTTGAGTATGTGAACCGCCCAAGTGTGATCGCGCAGATTGACAATATGGTGTCGATTAACAGTTGTGTTGCCGTTGATTTATATGGACAGGTGGCGGCAGAGAGTTCCGGGGTTAGGCAGATTAGCGGAACCGGCGGCCAGTTGGATTTTTTGATTGGTGCATCGGCTTCACGTGGTGGCAAGGCATTTATTTGTATGAGCAGTGTGTATGTGGACAAGGATGGACAGACTCATTCACGTGTTCGTCCGCAGTTTAATGGCGATATTATCACTTCGCCGCGCAGCCAGGTTTATTTTCTGGCAACGGAATACGGAGTTGTGAACCTTGAGGGGCGTTCGACCTGGGAACGTGCGGAAGCATTGGTGAGTATTGCTCATCCGGCATTCCGCGATTATTTAATAAAAGAAGCGGAGAAAAGAAAAATTTGGAGGCGGAGCAACCGTATCCGCTAAGGGGTTACGCAAATATTCTTTCTTTCGTCACACTTTTGTGCTAGAATGACAATAGAAAAATGTACTGGAGGATATTATGAAGGCGAAGAAAAAAGCATGGATTGTAATTATTGTATTGGCAGTGATTGGGTTTTGCGTCGGTTTTTATTTTGGATATAAGGGAGAAAAAGATAAGCAGGAGCAAACGAACACACAGACAAGAACGCAGGAAAAAGAAATACGGGCACAGGGTGAAATGAAGGACGGAGAGCTAGTCGACTATACAAAAAATAATATGTTGGAACTTGGTAAATATAAGGGGAGAACGGTTACCGTTACGCCGACCGAGACGGAAGTTTATCAGGCAATTTTATTGGAGGCAGAGGACTGGAAGAAAAAGGTGGCCGATGGAGAGCGGGTAGAGAAAGGTGACTGGATTTCTCTGGATTACGAAGGCTATGTCGACGACCAGCCATCCGATGATTTGAGTGAGAGCGGTGCCGTGATTCAAGTTGGTGCAGGAAATTTGTTTAATGCGGCGTTTGAACGCGGATTGATGGGCTTGAAATTAGGAGAGACATATAATCTGAATGTAACATTTGCAGAGGATGATGCAGATCCGGACGTGGCGGGGAAAACGATTACTTTTTCCGTTGAGGTGAATGCGAAGTTTAACGATGCATATGCGAAAAAGATGTCGAAAAACAAATATCCGAACGTTAAAGCGTATTATACGTATGCAAAAGCGAAGGAAGAGAAAGAAAACAGAGAGGGAATCGGTGATACGGTATGGGAGGATTTATTAAAAGAATGTAACGTGAAAAAATATCCGGAAGGTTCCAGAAAACAGGCATATAAAGACCAGAAACGTTCGTATCAGGTCTTTGCCAAAGTAAGTGGGCAATCGTATGAAGAATTTATCGGTGCATTAGGTCAGACTGATGAAGATATTCAGTCGTCAGCTGACGATCAGGTGAAAGCGCGTATGACAGCAAAGACAATTGCCATAAAAGAGGGGCTTACATTATCGGATGCAGATTATGAGCGTTTTCTTTTGGCGTTTTTAGAGCCGGAAGAAGAAGAGGACAAGACTTTGAAAGCAATGGAGAAAAGATATCTCGAAGAACAGAGCTGTTATCCGAGAGATGATATGCTTATTGAATTAGTAAAAGAGTATCTTGGCAAAAATTCAAAGATGAAATAAAGGCGGGGATTTATATGGCTGAAAATTATGTAACAAACCAGTATTCTTTTGAGAGCCGTGAATCGTATGAACAGACGAAAAAAGAAGCAGAGCAGATAAAAAAACTGATTCACTCAGCGGATTTGAAAAATCCGAAAATCGCTTTGAAAATTTATAATAAATGCGTGTCAGACAAGATGTTTCATACGATGGCCGGTTATAATTTTTTGATGGAACTGCGGCATTTTATTGGGAAAAGCGGACTTGTGAGTGAGCAGTCTTTAGCGCCAATTCCAATTAAGGAAGAAAATGAGAAAAAGCCGGATGTTATTGCTCAGACATCACGAAAAGAAGCAAAGTGGAAGCGATTGTACGAAGGGCAGCAGTTACTGAATAAGAAACTGAAAATTGCCCTTTTTGCGGCAGTTGTTCTTTTGATTGGTTTTGTCGTAATAAATTTTCGATTTGAATACTCAATTTTCACATATTTTACAAATTATAAGGCTAATATGGAAGAAGATTTGATTGACAAATATGAAAAATGGGAAGAACGTCTTCAGCAAAAAGAGGACAGTCTGAATCAGTGAAAGGAGTTTATATATGGCAGGAAATACAATTTTAGTCGTAGATGATGAACAGCGTATGAGAAAATTGGTACGCGATTTTTTGACAAAGCAGAATTTTCGTGTGTTAGAGGCGGCAGACGGTGAAGAAGCCGTAGATGTTTTTATGGAGAATAAGGACATTGTTCTTGTGATTTTGGATGTTATGATGCCAAAGATGGATGGCTGGGAAACCTGCAGGGAAATCCGCCAGTACTCCAAAGTGCCTATTATTATGCTGACGGCACGTGGCGGGGAAAATGACGAACTGCGTGGCTTTGAACTTGGGGTGGACGAGTATATTGCAAAGCCGTTTAGTCCAAAGATTTTAGTGGCGCGTGTAGAGGCACTGCTTCGCAGAACCAATTCGGCAAATGAGAAAAATCTCGAATATGGCGGAATTGTGTTAAACCGCTCCGCACATGAAGTTATAATTGATGGTGAGAAAGTGGATTTGAGTTACAAGGAATTTGAGTTGCTTTCCTATTTTATGGAAAACAAAGATATTGCCCTTTCACGTGAACGGATTTTGAATCACGTGTGGGACTATGATTATTTTGGTGATGCCAGAACGATTGATACCCATGTGAAGAAACTCCGCAGTAAAATGGGTGAAAAAGGAAAGTACATTAAGACAATCTGGGGTATGGGATATAAATTTGAAGTATAGGAAATGGAGTGATTATCTTGAAGCGTTCCATGAAAACAAGACTGGTAGCGATTTTTGTCGTTACCATTGTCATTATTATCGGTGTTATCAGTCTTGCAAACGTTGTGCTTTTGCCATATTTTTATCAGTCCAATAAGGTAAGCCAGATGCAGGGCGTTTATTCGCGTGTTATCAATATTTGTGAAAATGTGGATTGGAATAAGATGGACAGCGAGCAAAAAGATACAATTTATGATAAGTTAGACCAGCTTTCGAGCAATACCAACATGAGCATTTATCTTGTGCAGATTCGGGTTTACCAAGGGTCTGGTGATATCGCGGAATTAGCGTATGTATATCCGAGTGACAGTGAGCGTTTGCAGCAGGTAACAAAAAACCAACTTGATAAGTACGTAAAATCAATTTATTTTGGGCAAAAGCTAGACGATAACTGTAAAATGATTACACAGACAGCAAATTATTCGATGTATAATGTGTATGACACGAGAGTAGATTCTAATTTTTTGGAACTCACAGGAAAGATGCCCGATAATTACTGGATTTATCTGCGTAGTAATTATCAGAGTATACAGGAAAGTGCCAGTGTATCGAATCAGTTTATGCTGTATGTCGGAATGATTGTGATGATTGCCGGCGTATTTATTATGTATTTTGTCAGCAATCAATATACGAAGCCGATTCTGCGCCTGGCAGCTCATGCAAAAAATATGCAGAAACTTGACTTTTCAACTCGTTATAAAGATAACCGTGATGATGAAATCGGAGTGCTTGGCAACAGTATGAATGCTTTGTCAGACCGCTTGGAGAAAACCATTTCCGAATTAAAGACAGCGAATAATGAATTGCAGCTGGATTTACAGAGGCGTTCGGAGCAGGAGCAGATGCGGCAGGAATTTTTGGCGAATGTTTCGCATGAACTGAAGACGCCGATTGCTTTGATTCAGGGATATGCAGAAGGATTGCAGGAAAATATTAATGATGATGCAGAAAGCCGTGAATTTTACTGTGAAGTCATTGTGGACGAGGCTGACAAGATGAACAAGATGGTAAAAAAACTACTGAGTTTAAATCAGTTAGAGTTTGGAAATGACCAGGTTCATTTTGAACATTTTGACTTGCGAAGTGTAATTCAGTCGATAGTAAATTCCTCTGATATTTTGTTCCGTCAGAAAGAAGTTACGTTGTCATATCATCCGGATGAGGAACCAATTATGGTTTGGGCAGATGAGTATATGATTGAGGAGGTTGTCAGCAATTATGTGAGCAATGCACTTAATCATGTGAAATACGAGAATAAAATTGAAATTAAGACGATTCGGAAAGGTGACCATGTATGCACCAGCGTATTCAATACCGGAGATCCGATTCCGGAGGAAGATATGGATAAAATCTGGTCGAAATTTTACAAAGTGGACAAGGCAAGGACAAGAGAATATGGTGGCAATGGAATTGGTTTATCTATCGTAAAAGCCGTTATGGATGCCCATAATCAGAAGTTTGGTGTGAAAAATTATGACAATGGTGTCGAATTTTGGTTTGAACTTGACGTGAAAAGTGTTGATTGATGGACGGGATATGTGCTATAATAAATAAACTGGATTTAATTGTAAAAGGAGGGGTTTTTTGAGACAGATACGTTTTTTATGTGCCGTTTTGGCTGTGTCCGTTCTATCCCTTACCGGATGTGCGGATATAAAAAATTTGTCTGAGGAGCAGGAAAATGAAATTGCGGAGTACGCAGCAGGTGTTTTGCTCCAAAATTCTGACAAATATCCGTACCGGCTTATCGCAAAAGAAGAAAAAGAGGTTACAGAAACGCCGACACCGATGCCGGCGACACCGACACCAACATCGGCAGCTGCACAGGCATCAGACGCACCACAGGAATCGCAGCCGGAACAGACAGCAGCTACACCGGAAGATTCCAAAAAGGAAGTATCGTTAGATGATTTATATCATCTGAAAGGTGTTTCGATTTTGTATACTTCTTATCGTCTGGCAGATAAATACGGAAGTTCACAGATTCGTGCCGAACAGGGGAAAAAACTACTTGTTGCAGAGTTTTCACTAAAAAATAATTCCGGTGCGAAAAAAAAGGTTAAACTGATTGACAGACGAAAAATCACCTATCAGCTGAATGTGGACGGAACAACTTATTCTCCACAGATTAGTTTATTGGAGAATCAACTGGATTATTTGGAAACTGTGATTGCGAAAGGAAAGTCACAGAAGGCAGTGTTAGTATTTCAGGTAGATAAAAATGCGACAAACGCTTCTACAATTGATTTGTCGATTGAAGAAGGGAATAGTAAAGCATCAGTGAAAATGAAGTAGGAGGCGTTTATGTATCAGGAAAAAAAAGAAGTCATTTTAGTTACCGCAGAACAAGAACGGCGCAAAGTCAGAACCCTTCATACAATGGGGTTGGATGCAGATGCCGGTCAGTTTGATGATATTGATGACATGGAGTAAGGAGGAGAGAGACAATGGCAGTAGAAACAGGAATTTTATTAGAGAGTGGTACCAATGAGCTTGAATTATTGGAGTTTGTGGTTGGTAATCAGCATTATGGAATCAATGTGGCAAAGATTAATGAACTCTGTCCGTATCAAGAGCCAACGATGGTGCCGAATGCACATGAGTACATAGAGGGAATCTTCATGCCGAGAGAACGGCTGATTACCGTAATTGATTTGGCGAAAGCGTTAGGTGTTCAGCCAAGCGCTGACACATCTCATGATATGTATATTATTACGAATTTTAACCGTCTACACACAGCGTTTCATGTTCAGCAGGTGCTTGGTATTCACCGTGTATCATGGAAAGACATCGCAAAACCGGACTCTACCATTAGTGGAAATGGTAAAGGGGTAGCCACCGGCATTACAAAGATTAACGGAAGAATAATTATTGTTCTTGACTTTGAGAAAATTGTTACGGAAGTTAATCCGGAAACGGGACTTAAGCTGTCTGAGATTGAGGCAATGGGTGAGCGCTCCCGTATTGATTACACAATCCTTCTTGCGGAGGATTCACCGCTGCTTCTTGAGATGTTGAAGAAATGCTTAACAAAGGCTGGCTATTCACATTTGATTCCAACAAGCAACGGACTGGAAGCATGGAACACTTTGGACCGCATGATGAAAGATGGTGCGGTGATTGGAAAAGATATTTCACTTGTTATTACGGATATTGAAATGCCACAGATGGATGGACATCATCTGACCAAGAAAATTAAAGAAGACCCTAGATTTGAAGGACTTCCGGTTGTTATTTTTTCATCTTTGGTAAATGATGAGATGAAACGTAAAGGAGAGGCACTTGGTGTAGATGCCCAGCTTTCTAAACCGGAGATTGGCAGATTGGTTCATCAGCTGGACCTTTTGCTTAAATAAGAAGTTTGTGCTTTGGCAAGAGGAGGTGTGACATTTGACCTTATGTAGAAAATGTGGAAAAGAAATTCCGGATGGCGAAGAATTGTGTGAAGACTGTAAAAATGAAGAATCACAGATGGATGAGGCTTATTTGGAAGAATTGATGCAGAGCATGAGTGATGAAGAGAAAGAACCGGAAAATGCAGGTGAACCGGCACCCGTTATGGACGAACAGGTGGAGGAGAAACCGGCAGAAGAAGCTTCTGATGGAGAAGCGGATGTAAATGAACTTTTGACACTGCTTTCGCAGGATTATGAAGATTATGGTGGGCCGGATTCCGCAGTGCAGCCGGAGGAGGAGGTTCAAACAGCAGAGCCTATGGATGAAAGTCCGGCTGAGACTTCTCTTTTTCGGGAAGATGATGAGGAAAGCGTATTTGCCGATGATGCAGATGCTTTATCTGTAGATGATATTTATGATGATGCACTTTCTGCTGTGGATTACAGTGAGGCAGATGAGGCACCGGAATTTCCTGAAATTGAGGAAGAATTTGTTCCGCAGATGGATGAAGATGCCGGTGATGATTTTGGTGATTTGGCGCTGGATCCTTTGGTATTGGATGATAGTGAAGCGGCTGGTGTGTCCGGAGAGCCGTTGGCGGTTTCAGATGACACAGAGGCAGATGTACAAGATATAAAGCAGGAGAAAGAGAAAAAAGACGGTTTCTTTAAACGTATTTTTGGTAATATCATTACGGAACAGTCCGCAGAGGAAGAAGCCAAAGAGCGTGAGAAAGAGCAGGCTGACGCTGAAGAGAAGAAAGCGGCGAAAGAGGAAAAGAAACAGCAGACAGCAGAGGAAAAGGCAGCAAAAGCAGAGCAGGCAAAAGAAGAAAAAGAAAAAAAAGCAGCAGCAAAGGCAGAACAAGCAGCAGCAAAAGCGGCAGAAAAAGAAGAAAAGAAACGATTAAAAGCCGAGCAGGAAGCTAATGAAGTGGTTGGCAGAATTAATCCGGTTGGTGCTGCGATTGTTATGGTATTTTTCGGACTTCTCTGTGTAGCGGTTGTGTTTGGCAGTCAGGCACTTTCTTATACGACATCCGTAAAAAGTGCGGAGAGTTCTTTTGAACAGCGGGATTATAAGAACGCCTATGATTCTTTGGCAGGAGTCTCTGTTTCGGATTCGTCGAAAGAACTCAAACAGAAGGTGCGTATGTGTATGCAGCTCCAGCGTGAGTATGATGCTTATCAGAATTATTATAAGATGAAGATGTATTTGGAATCCCTGGATTCTTTGATTGGTGGAATTCGTCTTTACGATGCAAACAAAGCAAAAGCGGAGCAGTATGATATGCTCAGCCAGTACAATGAATTGGAGAGTAAACTCGCAAATCAGCTGTACAATGAGTTCGGTGTCAGTGAATCACAGGCACGAAATATTATTGCTTCCGAGACACAAAAGGAATACACAGACCGCTTGCAGGCGATTCTTTTGCAGTGGCAGAAGAGAAATGAAGCAGATGAGAGATAATGAAAAGATAGCTGACCGGTTTTCCGGTCGGCTATTCTAATACAATGACAGAGGTGATACAAAACGATGGTAGCAATTGTAGACTACGATGCAGGAAATATTAAAAGTGTTGAGAAGGCGTTACAATATATTGGGGAACATCCGGTGATTACAAGAGATGTGAAAGAAATTAAGAAAGCAGATCATGTAATTGTGCCGGGAGTTGGTGCGTTTGAGGATGCGATGGAAAAGATGAATCGCTATGAACTGACAAAAGTGCTGCAGGATGTGGCGGCATCCGGTACACCGATTATGGGCATCTGCCTCGGACTACAATTGTTTTTTGAGAGAAGTGATGAGTCAGAACATGATGTAAAAGGACTTTCGCTTCTCCCCGGTGAAATTGTGAGATTTCCGGAAAAAGAGGGATATAAAATTCCGCATATGGGATGGAACTCTTTGAAAATCAATCCGGATTCGAAACTGTTAAAAGGAATTCCTGAGGATGTATATGTGTATTTTGTTCATTCGTATTATTTAAAAGCCAAACATATTGAAGATGTAGCGGCAACAACCGATTATATTGTTCCGGTACATGCGGCAGTGGAACATGACAATATTTTTGCAACCCAGTTTCATCCGGAGAAGAGCGGAGATGTTGGGCTGGAAATTTTGAAGAATTTTGTTTCCATATAGAATAAGACGAAGATAGGAGGAATTTCGGTGTTTACGAAAAGAGTAATTCCATGTTTGGATGTAAATGAGGGAAGAGTGGTAAAGGGAGTTAATTTTGTTAATTTGATTGATGCGGGAGATCCGGTTTCAGTTGGTGCTGCTTATGGAAAAGCAGGGGCAGATGAATTGGTTTTTTTAGATATTACAGCATCGAGTGATGCAAGAGAGATAAAGGCGAACATGGTTCGTAAAGTGGCGGAAACGGTGTTTATTCCGTTTACGGTAGGCGGCGGAATCCGCACGATTGAGGATTTTCGTATGATTTTGCGCGAGGGTGCGGACAAGGTTGCAGTGAATTCAGCGGCAATTTTAAATCCAACACTTGTATCAGATGCCGCGGATAAATTTGGAAGCCAATGTGTCGTTGTTGCGATTGATGCCAAAAGACAGGCAGATGGCAGTGGATGGACAATTTACAAAAATGGCGGTCGTGTAGATATGGGAAAGGATGCCGTGGAATGGGCAATGGAAGCAGAGCGCTTAGGTGCCGGCGAAATTCTTTTGACCAGCATGGACTGTGATGGGACAAAAGACGGCTATGATGTTGAACTGACACGGACGGTTTCTGAAAATGTTTCAATTCCGGTTATTGCATCCGGCGGTGCAGGAACAAAAGAGCATTTTTATGATGCCCTTACGGAAGGAAAAGCGGATGCAGTTTTGGCAGCTTCGCTATTCCACTTTAAAGAACTTGAAATCGTTGAATTGAAAAAATACCTGCAAGAGCGGGGAATCAGTGTACGGTTATAAAAGAGGGAGGTTGTTATGAGTGCTTTGACAGGTGAGTGGGAGCGTGCATTGCACGAAGAATTTTCCAAAGAATATTATAAAAACTTATTCTTTTTTATTCGGAAACAATATAGTGAGACAATTGTATATCCAAAGGCGGATGAGATTTTTACGGCCTTTCATCTCACACCACTTGAGAAGGTTAAGGTTGTGATTTTGGGACAGGACCCTTACCATAATGAAGGACAGGCGCATGGGCTTTGCTTTTCGGTGAAACCACAGGTGGCAATTCCACCGTCTCTTGAAAATATTTACAAAGAACTGCATGATGATTTAGGCTGCAAAATTCCAAGCCACGGTTGTCTGACTTCGTGGGCAAAACAAGGTGTTCTACTTTTGAATACGGTGCTTACGGTTCAGGCACACAAGCCGATGTCACACCGTGGTGTCGGCTGGGAAGAGTTTACGGATGCGGCAATTGCTAAATTAAATACGCAGGATAGACCAATTGTATTTATTTTATGGGGAAAGCCGGCACAGGAAAAGGCGAAAATGTTGACAAATCCGAAGCACCTTGTGCTGAAAGCACCTCATCCAAGCCCTTTGTCGGCGTACCGAGGATTCTTTGGCAGTAAACCTTTTAGCCAGACAAATGATTTTTTGATAAAGAATGGAGAAGTTCCAATTCAGTGGGAGATTCCTGAAAAAATAGAAAATGAATTTTGAATAAGACTCAACTGGATGAGTCTTATTTCATATAGTGAAATATGGCTTATTTTATATGGATATCAGTGAATGTTTTCATAGCAAAACGGCCTTTCTAGTGTTTCCTGATTTGAAATTTTGATATCATTAAAAAATTGTAAAAAAATGAAAAAAATTTCTTGATATATGTGATAGGTTTATGTTACACTAATGATAAGTATAGAATTATACTAATCTTGTAACAAATTAAACTAAAAGGATTAAAAGACTGGAGGAATATGATGAGGAGATTAAAGCGAAGTTTTTGGGCAAAAGCAGCAGTTGCTGTGGCGTCAATCGCAATTGCAATCGGGGTAATTGGCGGAATTTCATTTGCGTCAAATAATCAGCCTTTTTTGGGAGATTGCATTGAGTACGGAATTGTTTGTAATTATCTGAATCAGACAGCAGATATGGAGACAAACTTTGCCGTAGGTAAGTACCAGGGGAATGGTCATTGGAACGGAAACACGATTTCTGAGAGCAAAGCAAATGCTTCCGGAGAGGTTCGGATTGGAGAAGTTGTAGGAGAGACGAAATTCCGTGGGACGCCTTATGTAGTAGTAAAGGAAAGTGTGAAAGATGAAGTTAAAGCAATGCTTGCATCTGTTTCAAACTATGCAGAATCTGTTGTGAAAAAGGCAGATTACACAACACCAAAAGATGTTAAGGACATGAACAATTATCATGTAGACATTACAGGAATTGATGAAGAAGTTGTATATGTGGATGCGGATGCTATGGTTGAAAATATCACTGCAGGGAAAATTCAGAATGGTGGTGTTAAGGTCACATTGCGAGCAAATCAGTCCTTAGTATTTAATGTATCATTGAAAGATGATGTTCGCATTCCGGAATATAAGATTACTGTAAAAAATGGAAGTAAAACACACGAGGAAATGGCAGAGTCTGTTGTGTGGAATATGCCTTATGTGACGAATTTGAATTTGAACTCAGATGGTATGAGAGCTACGATAATTGCGCCAAAAGCTTTTGTGAATTTGAGTACTACATCCGAAGGATGGCTGGTATGTGATACTGTTGTCAGCAATTCTGGCGAATGGCATATGATTTCAAAGAAAATCCCGAAAGTGACACCAACGCCAAAAGTGACACCAACACCAACGCCGAAAGTGACAGCGACACCGACACCAAAAGTGACAGCAACACCAACACCAAAGGTAACGGCAACACCAAAGGTAACGGCAACACCAACACCGAAGGTAACGGCGACACCAACACCAAAGGTAACGGCAACACCAACACCAAAGGTAACGGCGACACCAACACCAAAAGTGACAGCAACACCGACACCGAATGTGACGGCGACACCAACACCAAAGGTAACGGCGACACCAACACCAAAAGTAACGGCGACACCAACACCAAAAGTAACGGCGACACCAACACCGAAGGTGACAGCGACACCAACACCAAAAGTGACAGCAACACCGACAGCAACACCAACGGCAACGCCGACAGCAACACCAACGGCAACGCCGACAGCAACACCAACGGCAACGCCAACAGTTACACCAGAGGTAACACCAACAGCTACTCCGGGTGATGATGCGACACCGACACCGGAAGTGACAGCAACAGCTACTCCAAACTTGTTTGATTTTGATGAAGACACACCGAGAGCAAGTAAAGAGCTGACAGACCCGGATACACCAAAAGCATCAGCAACAAGTAAGAAAACAACTACTTTGCTTGACGAAGATGTACCATTATCTGATTCCGCACCGGAGACAGGAGATACAACAAATCTTTTGTTCCCTATGATTGTTATGGGATTGTCTGTATTAGCAATTTTCGGAGTAATTGTATTTAGAAAGAAAATGAACTAAGTTAAGAAGTAAATGAAAAAGAATCTGCAAAATGATTCAAAATATAATAAGGAGTTTGCTAAGGCAGGCTCCTTATTTCTTACAAATAAAAAGGAGCCTGCCTTTTGGCAGACTCCTAAATTGTGATTCTTTTTATTTGTTTAAATTCTCATTCGCTGTTGCTAACATAAGTTTGATACGATTTAACTGGTTTACTTCGCTGGCGCCGGGATCATAGTCAACGGCTACAATGTTGGCATCTGGGAATGCTTTTCGTATTTGCTTGATAACACCTTTACCAACGACATGATTTGGCAGACAGCCAAATGGCTGAGTACAAACGATGTTTGGCACATTACTGTGAATCAATTCAATCATTTCACCTGTGAGAAACCATCCTTCACCGGTCTGGTTACCGTTAGATACGAAAGGCTCTGCATATTTAGCCAGTACGTGAATCTCAGGTGGTGCCTCAAAACGCTTGCTCTCAGCAAGTGCTTTGCAGTATGGCTTGCGGAACTGATTTAACAGCCAGATAGCAGCATTTCCAAGCCACTTACTGGTTTTCTTAAAGCCAAGATGGTCAGCCTTAAATTCACTGTCGTAAGCACTGTACATAAAGAAGTCCAGCATATCCGGGCAGACTGCTTCAGCACCTTCAGCCTCCAAGAGTTCAACAACATGATTGTTAGCTGCCGGGAGATATTTAACTAAAATCTCACCAACGATTCCAACACGTGGTTTTTTCTTTGTTTCATCTAATTCTATTTCATCAAATTCTTTTACGATTTGTCGGATGTTTTTCTTAAGTTCCGACTGCTTTGGTTTTTTCACAGCCTCAATACAGACTTTTTTCCATTTATCATGAAGAGCGTTTACGGAACCCGGTACCTTCTCGTAAGGGCGGGTACGGTATACGACACGCATAAACAAATCACCGTAGATTAAGCTGTGAATAGCGGCTTTTAACAATCGGTAATTGATGTCAAAGCCGGAGTTTGTTTCCACACCGGCACTTAACGAAATAACAGGAATTTGTTCCATGCCTGCTTTTTTCAGTGCACGGCGGATAAAGCCGATATAGTTCGTTGCACGGCATCCGCCACCGGTCTGGCTCATGATAATGGCGGTCTTGTTCAAATCGTACTCGCCGGATAACAACGCTTTCATAAACTGTCCGACCACAAGAAGAGACGGGTAGCACGCATCATTATTTACATATTTTAAGCCGTAATCCAATTCGCCTACGCCAGTAGGAAGCTGAACAAGATTGTAACCACAGGCGGCAAGAGCCGGCATTAAAATGTCAAAATGAATTGGTGACATTTGTGGTGCTAAAATCGTGTAACTTTTACGCATTTCTTTTGTAAATTCAACTCGTTTATAGGCTGAATTTTGAGGAGATGACTTAATTCCCTTGCGTTCGCGGTCTTTCACAGCGGAAATAAGCGAACGGATACGAATTCTTGCGGCACCTAAGTTGTTGACCTCGTCAATTTTAAGAACCGTACATATTTTATTGGAACTTGTCAAAATATCATTGACCTGGTCGGTTGTTACTGCGTCAAGTCCACATCCAAAAGAGTTAAGCTGAATCATATCCAGATTGTTCTGGGTGCGTACAAAACTGGCAGCGGCATAAAGTCTGGAATGATACATCCACTGATCCATCGCAATCGTTGGCCGGTCAACTTTTCCTAAATGGGAAATGCTGTCCTCAGATAATACCGCAATATCGTAAGATGTAATCAATTCCGGAATACCGTGGTTGATTTCCGGGTCAATATGGTAAGGACGACCGGCTAACACAATACCACGCTTGTTGTTATCTGCCATCCATTTTAATACGCGTTCGCCCTCTAAGCGGATATCATTTCTTGTTTTTTGCAATTCTTCGTATGCCTTGTGGGCAGCTTTTCGAATCTCGCCGGCATCAATATTATTTTCTTTGCCGAGATAGCGTACTAACTCATCGGCAAGAATTTTATCGCTTTCAAAGGAGACGAATGGATTCTGGTAGGTAATCGATTCATCTGCCAATTCTTCTACATTATTTTTGATATTTTCTCCATAAGAAGTGACAATTGGGCAGTTGTAGTGGTTGCCCGCTTCATCAAATTCTTTGCGCTCGTAAGGAACACAGGGGTAAAAAATGTACGAAACGCCCTGGTTTAACAGCCATGAGATATGTCCATGAGCTAACTTTGCCGGATAACATTCCGATTCGCTTGGAATCGATTCGATACCAAGTGAATAAATGTTTCGGTTGGAAGCCGGTGAAAGAACGACTTCGTAGCCAAGTTCCGTAAAGAAAGTAAACCAGTATGGATAATTCTCATACATATTTAACACGCGTGGAATTCCGACCTTGCCGCGATATGCTTTGTCCGCAGATAATGGTTTATAGTAGTCAAAAAGACGCTTGTTTTTATAGGCGTAAAGGTTTGGAACGTCACGGTTTGTCTTTTCTTTGCCAAGGCCACGTTCACATCGGTTACCGGACACAAACTGACGGCCACCGGTAAAGCGGTTTATTGTAAGGAGACAATGATTGGTACATCCCTTACATCTTGTCATGGAACTTTCAAATTTTAATTCGATAATGTCCTGTAAAGAGAGCATGGAAGAAATTTCTCCATCTTCGTAATGCTCACGGGCAATCAGTGCGGCACCAAAAGCGCCCATGATACCGGCAATGTCAGGGCGAATTGCCTGACATCCGGAAACACGCTCAAAACTTCGTAATACCGCATCGTTATAGAAAGTACCACCCTGAACAACTACGTTTTTACCGAGGTCTTTCGGGTCTGTTAATTTAATTACCTTTAACAGGGCATTTTTAATAACGGAAATAGCAAGTCCGGCAGAAATATCTGCGACTGTAGCTCCTTCTTTTTGTGCCTGTTTTACTTTAGAATTCATAAATACGGTGCAGCGGGAACCCAAATCGATTGGGTTTTCGGCAAACAGAGCCAGTTTTGCAAAATCTTTTACTTCATAATTCAACGAGCGTGCAAACGTCTCGATAAAAGAACCACAGCCGGAAGAGCAGGCTTCATTTAACTGTACCTGGTCTACGGAGTGATTTTTGATTTTAATACATTTCATATCCTGACCGCCGATGTCCAGAATACAATCAACATCCGGGTCAAAGAAAGAAGCAGCGTAATAATGGGAAACGGTTTCAACTTCACCTTCATCTAACATCAAAGCGGATTTAATCAGTGCTTCGCCGTATCCGGTTGAACAGGAACGCACAATTGTGGCACTTTCCGGAAGCAGTTCATAAATTTCCTTAATTGCTTTAATTGTCGTTTTTAGCGGGCTTCCGTTATTGTTATCATAGAATGAGTACAGAAGAGAACCATCCTCACCGACAAGAGCTACTTTAGTTGTTGTTGAACCGGCATCTACGCCAAGAAATACATTTCCTTCGTAAGTGGAGATATCTCCCTTCTTTACACTGTGTACGTTATGTTTCTCGATAAATTCATTGTAATCAGTTTCATCTTTGAAAAGAGGCTCCATACGAGTCACTTCAAATTCAATTTTGATTTCGACGGAAAGCTTCTTTAATAAAGCACCGATTGTTGTGGCACCTTTTTCCTCCGAGTTCATGGCTGCTCCACTTGCGGCAAAAAGATGGGAATTTTCCGGTGCAATAATGGCATCTCCGGTTAAATTAAGAGTGCGGATGAATGCCTGTTTTAATTCTGTTAAAAAGTGCAGCGGACCGCCGAGAAAAGCAACGTTACCGCGAATCGGTTTTCCACAGGCAAGACCACTGATTGTCTGGTTTACGACAGCCTGGAAAATGGAAGCGGCAAGGTCCGGTTTCGATGCGCCCTCATTTATTAAAGGCTGAATATCAGTCTTTGCAAATACACCGCATCGTGCGGCAATCGGATATAAAGCCTGGTAATCTTTTGCATAGGTATTTAATCCGGCAGCGTCTGTTTTTAATAAGGTAGCCATTTGATCGATAAAAGAACCGGTACCGCCGGCACAGATACCGTTCATTCGCTGCTCAATACCATCGGTAAAGTAAATAATTTTTGCATCCTCACCACCAAGTTCAATGGCGACATCGGTCTGAGGAGCATAACTTTTTAAGGAAGTAGCAACGCTCACAACTTCCTGCACAAATGGAATGTCAAGGTGCTTTGAAATGGAAAGACCACCGGAACCGGTAATCATCGGTGCGATGTCACAGTCACCAAGTTCGTTGTAAGCACGTTCCATAATTGCACGTAAGGTTTCCTGGATATTTGCGTAGTGACGCTCATAGGCAGAAAACAGTATGTTATTGTTATCATCCAGCACAGCAATTTTTACTGTGGTTGAACCAATATCGATACCTACTCGTTTCATAAGTACCTCCTAAAGTTTCCTATTAAAATCATTTTTTGTTATCTAATTATCGAAACCTTATTATACGACAAAAAGAATGGTTTTGCAACAAAATTAGAAAGAACAAATGGCATTCTTTTGAATAGGATAATAAAAAAAGGCAGGAATCTGAAAATGAATCAACGCTTTTGTAATGGAATGATACATGTCATTCGCTCCGGCGATAATCTTTACCAGTTGAGCAGACGCTACCGTGTTCCGCTCGCACTTATTCTGCGGGCAAACCCTTATGTGGATGTGTATAATTTAAGACCGGGACAGGAAATCTGTATTCCGATGCCCTGTGGAAGCGGACCGATGGCAGGACGGGGAATTCAGCAGGAAAATGTGGAGACAACCGAACAGGAGACAGACGATGAGGAATACGAAGAGGAACAAACGGCACAGTCAGAGGAAGAAAAAGAGGTGTCTTGTGTCTATCGTGCAGATGGAACAAAAAGCCTTGGAGCGATATTGAATGAGTGCGGTATGACGATGGCAGAGTTTTTTGAAAAGAATAATCCGGAGCAGATTATTATCGCGGCAGATGTCCTTTTTGAAGTGCCAAAGAAGGTTTGACAAAGGTTATTAGAACCTTTATAATGAAAATGGATTAGTCAGACTCGGCGATGCCTTGTTTTCGGGGAATCGCCGTTGTCTTTGAAAGGAAGGTGAACAAGCATGATTTCCATTTATAAAACCATAGAAGATGATATGGTGGTGCTTGATAAAATAGAAGAGGGCTGTTGGATATCAGCCATTCACCCAAATGAGGAAGAATTGTCTTTTTTGCAGGAAGAGACTGGGATTGCCTTGGATGATTTACGGGCACCTCTGGATGATGAGGAACGTTCCCGTATCGAATTGGAAGATGGATACAATATGATTTTGGTGGACATTCCTTCGCTTGATGAGAAAGACCGGTATGTCACGATTCCTCTTGGTATTTACATGACAAAGGAGCATATCATTACGATTTGTCTGGAAGAATCACCGGTTTTGAAAGCATTTGTAAACCGTAGAGTACGCGAGTTTTACACATTCAAAAAGACTCGCTTTGTATTCCAGATTTTGTATCGCAATGCTGCTTCCTACCTGCGTTATCTGCGTATTATTGACAGAAAAAGTGACCAGATTGAGGAAAAACTGCATATTTCCCAGAAAAACAGTGAGTTGATTGAACTTTTGGAGCTGGAAAAAAGTCTGGTTTATTTTACCACTTCCCTGCGCTCAAATGAGGTCGTTTTAGAGAAACTTCTGCGGACGGAGCGCGTTAAAAAATATCCGGAAGATGAGGACTTATTGGAAGATGTCATTATCGAGAATAAACAGGCGATTGAAATGGCAAATATATACAGTGGAATTTTAAGTGGAATGATGGATGCGTTTGCGTCTGTTATATCCAATAACTTAAATATTGTAATGAAGTTCTTGGCAACGGTTACGATTGTTTTATCAATCCCGACGATGATTGCCAGTTTCTTTGGAATGAACTTTGATAATATTCCACTTGGACATTCGCCGTTTGGATTTTTTACCATTATTGTTTTAACGCTTATTATTTCCGGCGTTGTGGCGTTGTTGTTCCGCAAAAAAGATTTGTTTTAATAGGGAAAAGACGATTGTTGAATGGAGGTTAAAAAAGAACTATGAGTTTATTAGACCGATTGGAGAGAACACGGTTTGGAAAATTTGGCATTCCGAATCTGATGCGGTATGTCATTGGAGTTAATATTGTCGGAATTCTGATTAGTCTTGTGAATCCGATGTTTTATTATTCGTATCTGAGTTTGGATATTGCAAGTATTCTGCATGGACAGGTTTGGCGTATTTTCACCTTTGTGTTAAGCCCATCCGGACAGTTTGGCGGTACCGGCATGGTTAGTTTATTGTGGTTTGCAATCTGGATTTTTGTGTATTATTCGATTGGAACAAATCTGGAGCGCATGTGGGGAACTTTCCGCTTTAATTTGTTTTATTTTGGCGGACTTTTACTGGTTGTAATTATGACATTTGTTTTTTATCTGTTTTTACAACTTGGGTTAGTGCCAAATGCTGCAACTGCTTATACGGATTATATGCTTTCCGCCAATATTATGGATGATTTGAACCAGACGATGTTTTTAGCGTTTGCCTTTGCTTTCCCGGATGCACAGTTCCTTGTGTATTTTATTATTCCAGTTAAGGCAAAGTGGCTGAGTATTGTATATCTTTTGATGGATGGCTATATGTTTGTCCGCTATCTGATGAGTGGATATTATTATTCGGCAGCGGTGATTTTGGTTCTTTTATTAAACTTTTTTATCTTCTATTTTATGGGACGTGGTTCTCTTACGCCAAAGCAGGCGTACCATCAGAAGAAGAGAAAGATGGAATATAAGAAAAAAACAGCACCCACACAGGGAAGTGTACCAAGGCATCATTGTGTGATTTGTGGCAGAACGGATGTGGACTCTCCGCAGTTAGAGTTCCGTTACTGCTCCAAATGTGAGGGGAATTATGAGTATTGTTCAGAGCATTTATTTACCCATGAGCATGTGCATCATTAAAAGGAGGAAGGAGTCGGAAAATGGGATTGTTTGGTATTGCGACAAATAGTGTACAAATGTTAGTGTTAGTAGCGGTTTTAACCGTGGCAGTTTTTGCTGTTTTGTATTTTGAAAAATTCCGCTATGAAGTAGAAGGAATTCGGATTTACCGCAAAGACAGCAAAAAGTCATGGACTAATCTACTGCTTGTATTAGCGGCAGCGCTGCTTGTAAAACTGATTTTTGCGGCAGCGTATGAAGGACATGGAACGGATATGACCTGCTTTAGTGCGTGGTCGGATATGATTTTTAAAGATGGATTCTGGAATTTCTATCATTCGGATTCTTTTACGGATTATCCGCCCGGATATATGGCAATGCTGTGGGGCATTGGGGCTCTGCGCAGCATCTTTAATCTGGATGTTGCAACGGGAGCCGGAAGATGTGTTATTAAACTGATTCCGATTTTGTTTGATCTTGGTGCAGGGGCACTGCTTTATAAGATAGCAAAGAGAAAATTTTCTGAAGGTTCTTCTCTTATTTTGTCAGCGACATACGTGCTCAGTCCGGTCGTTGTTCTGGATTCTTCGGCATGGGGACAGGTGGATGGTGTATTTACCTTTTTCCTGTTGCTTGTCTGCTATCTGTGCATGGAAGAAAAGCGTATTTTTGCGTATTTTGCTTTTGTTGCCGGAGTTCTTATCAAACCGCAGATGATTATGTTTGCTCCGCTTTTGATTTGGACAATTATTGAACAGGTTTTCTTAAAAGATTTTTCAAAAGAAAAAATGTTTCGGGATTTAGTAGGCGGCGTTTTATCTCTTGTGGCAATGGTTGTATTTACCCTTCCATTTGGTGTGGACAAAGTGTTCAGCCAGTATGTGAATACGTTGGGCTCGTATCCGTATGCGACGATTAATGCATACAATTTCTGGGCGTTGTTAGGACAGAACTGGCAGCCGCAGGCAAATTCATTTTTAGGTGTGTCAGCAAGCTCGTGGGGAACACTCGCAATTTTAGTATCCGTTGCACTGAGTGCCGTGATTTTCTTCCGCTTAAAAGATGATAATTCCCGCTATTTTACAAGCATGGCGGTACTTCTTGCCAATATGTTTTTATTCTCAGTGCGTATGCATGAGAGATATTTATTCCCGGCACTTGTACTTATGTTGGCTGCCTTTTTGGTGAAGCCGACCAAACAGTTATTCTTTACTTATGTGGGATTTTCGGCGATTCACTTTTTGAATGTAGGTCATGTTTTGTGGGCGTATGTCGAGGAAAACGAAAATACGGCACCAAACGGACCGTTAATTGGAATTACGGCAGTCCTTACAATTTTAATGTTTGCTTATTTGATTTATGCTTCTTTTTCTGTTTCGGTTATGGAGGATTTAAAAGAGGTATCCGGAGGAAAGAAGAAAAGGAACACCCTTCCATATCTTGTGAAAAATCCGAAGGTGAAAGAGAAAGAACTGGAAGAAGTCTATAAACAACATATTCATGCGACAAGAAGAATGCCTAAATTTACAAAGTGGGATTATATTGTATTGTTTGGAATTCTTGTATTATACAGTGTATTCGCTTTTCGTGATTTGGGTGATACCAAGGCTCCGGAGACTTACTGGCAGCCGGAAAATGGTAATTCCGAGATTGTGTTAGATCTTGGTAAAGCAAAAGATATCGGAATGATTTATACGTTCCTTGGAGCGAAGGAAGACCGTATGATGACACTTGAAATGTCAGAGGATGGGAAAAACTATGATATGGTCGGCACGGTCAGAGCAACAAGTGTGTTCTGCTGGGATGCATTAAAGACTTGGGACAAAGAATCTCAGGAAGAGGGCGCGGATGATTATAATCTGGCAAAAGATTATCGTTATATCCGCCTAAGTGTTGATGAAGAACAGATTTCTGATACCTTTATGCTGAATGAATTAGTGATTCTTGACAAAGACGGAAACTGGATGAAACCGGTCAATGCTTCTGAATATAAGAATTTGTTTGATGAGCAGGATTGTTTTGAGCCGCAGAGTGATTTGCCGGAGACTGTCTGGAAAGCTGAAAAAGCTGGAGAAACCGTGACTTTAGATTTGGGTGCAGATAGTTACTTTAGTATGCTGCGCGGCTACTCTACGGAGAAAGCAAATCAGCGGTTTGAAGTGGAAGTGGCAAAATCGGCAAATGATGGTGAGGAGCCACAGTATCAGAAAGTGGGAACGGTAGTCAGTGGTGAGGCTGATGGCTTTAGCAGACTTTCAGAGGAAAATCAGCAAAATGCCGATACTTATTCTTTTGCCAATGATTCGTACCGCTATATCCGCTTGACAACACTTTCGGATAATACAAGTTTGAATGAACTGGTACTGACGGATACGAATGGAAATACGGTGAAAATCCGTGACCATATTGGCGGAGATTCCTTGTTTGATGAACAGGATGGATACCGAAAGGCAATTACCTTTAGGAGCGGCACTTATTTTGATGAAATTTATCATGCGAGAACGGCTTATGAAATTGCGCATGGAATGAGCAATTATGAGTGGACACATCCGCCTCTTGGTAAAGTATTTATCAGTCTTGGTGTGCGCATGTTTGGCATGAATCCGTTTGGCTGGCGAATTATTGGTGTGCTGTTTGGAATCGGGATGATTCCGTTTATGTACTTCTTTGGCAGGCGTTTGTTCAAGAACCGCACGTGGGCGGCCGGTGCGTTGACATTTTTATTTACTTTTGATTTTATGCATTTTACGCAGACAAGAATTGCTACCATTGATGTGTACGGAACATTCTTTATTATAGCAATGTTCTACTTTATGTATCAGTACAGCCAGACAAGTTTTTATGATACAAAATTGTGGAAGACCTTTATCCCGCTTGGCTTAAGTGCAGTGATGATGGGACTTGGCTGTGCATCGAAATGGACGGCAGTATATGCGTCTGCCGGTCTTGCCGTGTTCTTCTTTGCCATTATGGGCTGGCGTATTTTTGAGTACCATCTGGCGAAGAAAAATCCGACGGGCGAAACAGAAGGAATTGCGCATAAACATATTATTGAAGTATTTAAGAAGAAACTTCTTTTAACCCTTGGTTTCTGTGTGATTTTCTTTGTGTTTGTAGCAGGAACGATTTATGTTGCTTCCTATGTTCCGTTTGAGGACAGTGCAAAGGATAACACCGAGCGCTTCTATGAAGTGACAGATGAGAATTATGAAGGATTTAAATGGGAAAATACATTTGTTTCCGGTCTTGTGGATACACTTCGCGACCACAGTGGAAATCCTGTGGCTGAGACGGTCGGAAAAATGTTGAATAATCAGCATGCTATGTATGAATACCACAGCAAACTGGAGGCTACCCATCCATGGCAGTCAAGCTGGTATGAGTGGCCGACGATGATACGACCGATGTATTATTACTGCCAGACTTTGCGGGATGGTATGAAAGAGGGTATCAGTGCCTTTGGTAACCCGCTTGTATGGTGGGCAGGAATCCCGGCATTGATATTGATTCTTCTGCCATTTGGAAGAAGGCGTTCGAACAGACTTGGAAGCAAAACGTCGCAATGGCTTCAGAGTATCGGCTGTGAATTCTTTGTGTTCCTTGCTTTGTGGAGTGTGTTTGTGAAACAGTCTTCAAGTAATGGAGGCGGTGATTCATGGAAGTTATATGGACCGTTCCTTATTGTGCTTGGCGTGGCGTCGGCTTTGTATATTGCTTACCAGCTTGTGACAAGGGGAGACAAAAAAGCCTTGTTTATGGTATTTGCCTATGCGGTTCAATTATTACCGTGGATTTTAGTGCCGCGCTGTACATTTGCCTATCACTATTTTCCAAGTGTGCCATTTGTCGCCATGATGATTGTGTACGGTATGGTAAAACTTGTGGATGCGGACAAAAAATGGTTCAAATGGTGTATGGTTTATCTGGCAGTTGCCTTTTTCCTGTTCTTAGTTTTTTATCCGGTACTTTCCGGACAGCCGATCTATGAGCAGATGGCAAGAGATGGACTGCGCTGGCTGGAAGGCTGGCAGCTTGTCAGCTAAACAAACGATAGAAAGAAGGATAAAAACGTGAGAAAACTGATTCAAGAGATTCATAACGGGAAAAATATAAAGGAAAATTTAAAACATTATGCGGATATTGCCGTAAAAACATATGTGGATTATGGAACGCTTGAAATGACTTTTTCTGCGTATTCGCTTTTGGAAGATGAAATACAGGTGTTAGATGCGGATGAGAAGGAGAAAATGCTCTCGCAGGTAAAACAGGCGATTGGCTGTTTGGCGGATGAGTCCTGCGATTTCGCGGTACTTGGTGAAAAAATGAATCATCTGCGGGATGAAATTACGGATAAAATGGATGTTTTAACTGCGTACACGGACCGCATGATTTGTTATGAATATGTGTTAAACCGTATGGAATTAAAATATCTTTCCAAGAAAGAATTGTCAGAGAAACTGGCAGCTTTTGAGGAAGAAGAGTACATGAAAATGTTAGAAGGGTATTTGTTTGGCAGTAAAGATCAAAAGGTGGCGCTTGATAAAATTCGTTTGATTATGGGACAGATTCCGGTTCATATGACAAAGAATAAATTGTTTGAGCGGATTGGTGAAGCACTTACGTTATATCAGGATGGCGATAAATCGGCACTGGATGGCTTTTTGTATATGGTGCGTACAAGTGCGATGCTGTATGAGCCAAAGCAGGAAGAAAATCAGTTTCCAGAGATTTTAGAGGCCCTGCAAACGTTTGAACAGACCAATTTTGAGTCATTAGAGGGCGAGAAATACAATCAATTGGTATCACTTTTGGAAAAGACAGCCAAAGAAATTCATGAGATTACGGACTTTTATTATGAAGTGCAAAATGTTGTGAATGGTGTGTATGCCATGGCACTGATTCTTCCTTATCGTGAGAAAATGAGCCGGATTGAAAAAGCGGGAAGAAACGTTTGGCAGGCATTGGCACAAGGAGAGTTAAAAGAAGAACTGTTAGTGCCGTTAGAGGGCAGTATCGAGGAGTGTGTTGAAAAATCCAGTCATTTGGAATCGATTTTATATGAAATCCGCAGTTCTTATAAGAAAGAATTAATGGAAACCGGTCTTGCCGGACAGTTCCACGATTTTGTATTAGTGGCAAATCTTTTGTCAGACAGTTTGTTTATTGACTTGTCGGTATCCGGTGAGGAAGAGGAAAAAGCAGACCTTTCTTACGTGAGAAAATGCACAGATGAATTAGTAAATGAACTTTCCGAGAAGTTAAGCCGGGTGTCAAAACCGGTGAAAAAAGCGATTATGGGACTTGTCCTTGAAAAACTGCCATTGACGTTCCAAAATTCGGATGAGGTACTTGATTATATCCGTGTTAATCTGATGGGATGTCAGGATAAGGCTGAAAAATGTGTGGTACTTACGATGTTAGCAGACTTGATTCGCGAGGAGCAGGAGTGGACATGATATGATTTACTGGTATCAGAATTTATATATGGATGAAACCGTAGAAAAAAATCCGAAACGGTGCAAAAAACGGGTGGAAAAGCGGCGCCCATGGAAAAAGAGTTACGTCGTGCTTACCTTGGCGCAGAATGATAAGAATTTATTTGAGATTATGCAGACGCGCCAGTTGTTTTTTCGCCGCTACCGTCATGTGGATATGTATGTAGTGGCACTGACTTCGGATTATGATGCCGCTGTCGAAATTCTGCAGCAGATTTTAGAAAAAGGATATCGTGAGAATCCGGAATATAACCCAAGGAACGTATTTGCCAAGAAGGAGTTTTATCCGGGTAGAAAGTAACAGAGAAAAGAGGTGTGCCTATGTGGATTTTTTTATTAATACTCAAATGGATTTTCATTATACTTGGCATACTTTTAGGACTTGTTTTACTATTTACGGCTCTTGTTTTATGTGTGCCGGTGCGCTACCGGGCAGCAGGGGATAACCATGAAAAAATCCAGTATTCATTTAAGGTGAGCTGGCTTTTGTCTATTGTTGCCGTGAAAAAGAAAAAAGATTCGGAGCAGATTGTTTTCTCTGTGTTTGGTATTCCGATAAAGAGAATGGGAAATGAAAAACCGGTAAAAAAAACCGTGGTGAAATCAGAGAAAGAAAAAGAGCCGGAACCATTACAGGATAACAAAGAAGAAACAGGCGAGCCGGTTTTGGCAGCGCAGGAAGAAAAAAAGGAACAAAGAAAGGACAAGAAGAAGAAAACTTTTTCCAGGACCAAAAAAGCGAAGAAAAAGAAAAGCAAAAAAAACTTTTCATTTCAAGGGCTATCCAGTATAATGAAGTGTGTGAAACAAAACAAGAAACTTTTGAAACGGTTGTATCGGGAAATAAAAGAGTTAGTTAAGTATCTCGCACCGAAAAAGGTGAGAGGAACATTTGCATTTGGAACCGGCGACCCTTCATCGACGGGGCTTGTTACGGGGCTTATCAGTTTGTTCCCGATTGCTTATCAGGAGGGCGTTTATGTTACACCGGACTTTGAGGAAAAAAGACTGGCTGCTGATTTTCTTGTAAAGGGCAGAATGAGGGTGATTTATTTTTTACGGCTCTTTTTGAGACTGTATCAGGATAAAGAATTGAAACGAATGTGGAAACAGATTCATAGATTAAAAAAGGAGGCTTTTTAAAATGTCAGAAAATAATTTTACCAACACAGTAGAATCCCTGTTTAAGGGGATGGATGCATTTATCACAACAAAGACCGTAGTGGGAGACGCTGTGCGTTTTGACGATGGAACCATTGTACTTCCGCTTGTGGATGTGAGCTTTGGCGTTGCTGCCGGTGCATTTGCAAACGACACTGAAAAGAAAAACAACGGTGGCGGCGGTATGGGCGGTAAAATCCAGCCAAGTGCCGTGTTAGTAATTAAAGACGGAACGTCCAAACTTGTCAATGTGAAGAACCAGGACGGTATCACAAAGATTCTCGATATGGTACCGGATTTTGTTGACAAATTTGCCGGAAAGAAAAATAAAGAGCAGCCACACGATGCGGGAAAAGATGCGGAATAATCCGTAAGAATTGTGGAAATTTTAAAATTTGTAAAAAAATAAAAATTTTGCTTGCATTATAGTTGGAATTTTGCTAAAATATTCGTGTTGTCGTGTGTGAGAGATATTTTGTTTCATATAGAAGAGACATGCGAAGTTTAAGCAGAAGGAGGTGCTTTTCATGGCTAAATGTGCAGTATGTGGAAAAGGCGTACACTTTGGTAACGCTGTCAGCCACTCTCATAGAAGAAGCAATAAGATTTGGAAATCGAATTTGAAATCTGTTAGAGTAAAGGTGAACGGTGGTACAAAGAAAATGTATGTTTGTACTTCATGCCTTCGTTCTGGTAAAGTGGAAAGAGCGTAGTTGCGGTTTACCCGTACATCATAAAAAAAGAACACATTCTTATACTAGAGTAGGAGAATGTGTTCTTTTTTTAGTCACAGCTTGTGAAGAGATTATAGCCAAGGACAAGACAGGCAATAATAATCAGGATGGCAAGCAGACTGTGCCGCATGAAAAGCATGATGCACATACCGATGCCAATCCAAAACAGAATAAATCCGATTAAGCGTTTCATAAAAGATACCCGCATAGATGTCTTTGTTACTATTCTATGCAGAAAATGGGAAAAGTTTCGCAGTATGTGGATTTGCTTTTTTTTATAGAATAGTGTAAAATAAAAATAATTATGCAGTTATCCGTTAGGGGATACCAGATTGGAGGTTACTATGAAAGGTCAGATGGATACCGAAATGGGCAAAATCTTTGTAGATGAGGATGTATTGGCTAAGTATGCCGGTTCCGCAGCGGTAGAGTGTTTTGGCGTTGTTGGTATGGCATCCGTAAACGTACGCGATGGCTTTGTAAAGTTGTTGAAAAAGGACAACTTGCGTCATGGCGTGAATGTTAGTGTGGCGGATGGCAAGCTGATGATTGAACTTCATATTATTGTGGCATACGAAGTAAGTATTCTTGCGGTTGCACAAAACCTTGTTGATAATGTGAAGTATAAGGTAGAAGAGTATACCGGCATGGAAGTTGGAAAAATTACCGTATGCGTTGAAGGCGTACGCGTGATTAACTAATTTGCCTGTTAAATTGGAGGAGAAAACTGTGATTATAAAAACGATGGATGCCTCTTTTGTAAGAAAGTGTTTTCTTGCCGGGGCAAATGCAATCGATGCAAAGAAGGAAGTAATAAACGATTTGAATGTGTTCCCTGTACCGGATGGTGATACAGGAACCAATATGACGATGACTATTATGTCTGCGGCAAAAGAAGTAGCAGCGTTAGAAAATCCGGATATGAAATCGCTTGGTAAAGCAATTTCCGGTGGCTCTTTACGTGGTGCAAGAGGAAACTCAGGTGTTATTTTGTCGCAATTACTCCGTGGATTCACGAAAGAAGTGTCAAAGGTTGATGAAGTGGATGTCGATGTTTTGACAAAAGCCTTTGAACGTGCTGTAGAATCTGCGTATAAAGCAGTGATGAAACCAAAAGAAGGAACGATTCTTACAGTTGCCCGCGGTGGTGCAGATAAAGCAATTGAGTTAAATGGGCGCACGGATAACATTGCAGAGTTTATGAACAGCGTAATTATGCATATGCGTGATGTGTTAGAACAGACGCCGGAACTTTTGCCGGTGTTAAAAGAGGCCGGTGTTGTGGATTCCGGTGGAGAGGGTCTTGTTACCGTGTTGGAAGGTGCATATACCGCGTTGATTGGCAAGGAAGTGAAAATCGATGTGGAACCGGCTGCCACTCCTGTTAAGAAACCAAGCATGGGAGCAGATGCCGGCGTTGTTGCTGAGGCGGATATTAAATTTGGCTACTGCACCGAGTTTATCATTATGCTTGAAAAGCCATTTGGAAGGAAAGAAGAAATGGAATTTAAGGCATTTTTGGAATCCATTGGTGATTCGATTGTCTGTGTTGCCGATGAGGAAATTGTTAAAATTCATGTGCACACAAACGACCCGGGTCTTGCGATTCAGAAAGCGCTTACCTATGGTTCTCTGACACGCATGAAAATTGATAATATGCGCGAAGAACATCACGAGCGTGTCATCAAAAATGCCAGCGAGATGGCAAAACAGCAGAAACAAGAAGAAAAGAAAGTGGAATTTAAAGAAAATGGTTTTATCAGTGTTTCGGTCGGAGATGGACTTACGGATTTGTTCCATGAACTTGGTGTGGATGAAGTGATTGAAGGCGGTCAGACGATGAATCCGAGTACTGAGGATATTCTTGGTGCGATTGAGAAAATTCCTGCGAAAAACATCTATATTCTGCCAAATAACGGTAATATTATTTTGGCGGCACAGCAGGCAAAGGATTTGACAAAGGATAAGGCGGTTCACGTAATTCCAACGAAAAATATTCCGCAGGGAATTGCAGCAATGATTAACTTTGTGGAAGGATTTACACCGGAGCAGAATGAAGAGGCGATGACAGAAGCACTATCCGAGGTGAAATCCGGACAGGTCACTTATGCGGTAAGAGATACTGTAATTGACGGGAAGGAAATTAAAGCCGGCAATATCATGGGATTGAGCGATAAGACGATTGAGATAGTTGGCACCGATGTAGTGGATACGACAATTGATTTATTAAAAAAGATGATGGATGAAGAATCGGAACTCATTACCATTTATTATGGTGAAGAGGGAACCAAAGAAGATGCAGAAAAAATCGCAAAAGCCATTGAGGGGATTGATGACGAGATGGAAGTCGAGATTCAGTATGGCGGACAGCCGATTTATTACTACTTTGTATCCGTAGAGTAGTGAAATTATAAATACAGATGGAGGATGAATAATGAATATTGTATGTTTGGACTTAGAGGGCGTACTGGTACCTGAAATTTGGATTGCTTTTGCAAAAGCAAGTGGAATCCCGGAGTTAAAAAGAACGACGAGAGACGAACCGGATTATGATAAACTGATGAATTGGCGTCTCGGTATTTTGAAAGAGCATGGACTTGGACTGAAAGAAATTCAGGAAACGATTGCCACGATTGACCCGATTCCGGGAGCAAAAGAATTTCTGGATGAACTGCGCAAAACGACACAGGTTATTATCATCAGTGATACATTTACTCAGTTTGCGGCTCCGCTTATGGAAAAACTGGGATGGCCTACCATTTTCTGCAATTCTCTGGAAGTAGCAGAAAACGGTGAGATTACCGGATTTAAGATGCGAATTGAAAATTCCAAATATACAACAGTAAAGGCATTGCAGTCTATCGGTTATGAAACGATTGCCAGCGGTGACAGCTATAATGATTTGGGAATGATTCAGGCAAGTAAGGCAGGTTTCTTATTTAAGAGTACTGAGCAGATTAAGAAGGATCATCCGGAACTTCCTGCTTTTGAAGAGTATGATGAGTTACTTGCTGCCATAAAAAAAGCATTATAATCAATAGAAAGTGTGACAAAAATGTCAAAACAAATTGGACGTAATGAGCCATGCTGGTGTGGCAGCGGACGCAAATATAAGGTCTGTCACGCCGGTTTTGATGCAAAGATTGAATCTTATCGTGAGAAAGGACACATTGTGCCGCCTCACCACATCATCAAAACACCGGCTCAGATTGAACAAATAAAGGAAAGTTGTAAAATTAACATTGCTATTTTGGATTATCTGGAAGAGCATATTTATGAGGGGATGAATACCAAAGAAATTGATCAAATTGTGTATGATATGACAACCAAAAGAGGCGGAATCCCGGCACCTTTAAATTATGAAGGATTTCCGTATAGTGTCTGTACTTCGGTAAATGACCAGGTATGTCATGGTTTTCCGTCAGAAGATGTCATATTAAAATCGGGCGATATTGTGAATGTCGATTGTTCGACAATCTTAAATGGATATTTTTCAGACTCTTCCCGTATGTTTTGCATCGGTGAGGTGTCACCGGAGAAAAAACGTCTTGTACAGGTAACAAGAGAGTGTGTGAAGAAAGGATTAGAACAGGTCAAGCCATGGGGATTCCTTGGTGATATGGGTCAGGCGGTGCATGATCATGCAGCGGCAAACGGCTACACGGTGGTCCGTGAAATTGGCGGACACGGTGTCGGGCTTGAGTTCCATGAGGAGCCATGGGTTGGTTATCATTCCAAACGAGGCGAAGAGATGCTGTTAGTGCCTGGTATGATATTTACGATTGAGCCTATGGTAAATATGGGAAAAGAAGATATTATAACCGATTCAAAAAATGGCTGGGAAGTTTATACAAAAGATCATATGCCATCGGCACAGTGGGAAATTATGGTGCTTGTGACAGAGGAAGGAAATGAGGTATTGTGTTGGTAGTTTACTGATTTCTTAGGAAATCAAGGAAAAGGGAGGTTTTACTATGTTAATTGGGGAAACAGAACAAAAACGAAGTGTTCATTTTTTTGCTATAATGTTAGCACTGAGTTTGTGTATGCATACGGCATTGTGTATTTTCTTTTATTGTATTGGTGTAACAATTTTATACGTGTTTAATATTGCAAGTGTTGTGATCTATTTATTGTTGCTTTTTTTGGTTTCTCGTGTGAAGCATATGGAGAGATGGATGCTGGTACCATTTGCCGAAGTGCTTGTACATGTACTTTTGTGTAACCTGTGCTTAGGCTGGGGATATGGCTTTTCTTTATATGGTTTTATGCTTATTCCTGTTATTTACTACATTGCCTGTATTTATATGAAGAGCCGCATTGGTGTGGTCACGTCAAGTGTACTTGGTATTTTTGATTTGCTTGTGATTGTTCACTCGGCATCGTCAGCCGGAGAAATTAATAAATTACCGGGTATGTCAAACCATGAGATGCTTGTTATTTTTGCAATTAATGTAGCTATCTGTACCATTTTTCTAATGGCTTATTCTGCATACTTTGTTGTTGCAATACGCAGTGCGACAAATGTGTTGGAGGAGCGGAATGATGAACTTGATTTTATGGTTCATTACGATGCACTCACAAATATGAGAAATCGCCAGAATATGGATGAAATATTTGAGGAATACGAGTGTTATGAAAAAGATTATTGTGTGGTGCAGATGGATTTGGATAATTTCAAACAGACAAACCGTACGTACGGTCATTCCTGCGGAGATGAGCTTTTGATTAATCTTTCTTATCTAATCCGCCAGGCAGTGAGAAACCGTGGTGAAGTGTGCCGCTGGGGCGGTGATGAAGTGTTACTGCTTCTGAAGATGGATAAAAAAAGCGGGTACCGCTTAACGGAAAAAATTCGCAAAGAAATTGCGGACTATGTACTTACTTACCAGCGTCAGCGTGTGTCAGTTACGGCAACGTTTGGATTTGTATACTGCGATGAAAAACAGACAATGAAAGAGCGGATTGCACTTGCAGATTCGCGTTTGAATCAGGGGAAGGAAAAGGGGAAAAATCAGGTCGTGAACTAAAAATGAATTAGTTTTACGAAAAGAAAGGAATTAATACGATGAATGAGTTTCTTGATATTTTCATGGAAGCAGGAGTGGATACATTAAAACTTATCCCGTTTCTTTTTCTTACCTATATTTTAATGGAGTGGCTCGAACACCGCACCGGAAGTCATACACAGGCGGCGATTTTGCGTGCCGGAAAAGCAGGACCGGTATTTGGCGGAATTTTAGGTATTGTGCCACAGTGTGGCTTTTCGGCAGCAGCATCAAATCTGTATTCCGGTGGTTTGATTACGGCGGGCGCTTTGGTGGCTGTCTTTTTGTCTACTTCTGACGAAATGCTTCCGATTTTTATTTCTGAGGCAGTACCTGCATGGACAATCATTAAGATTTTGGCGGTTAAAATGGTAATGGGAATCCTTTTTGGCTTCCTTTTGGACTTTTTGTATCACAGTATCTGGGGCAGAAAAATGAGATACCGGAACATCCATACAATGTGTGAGAGTGAACACTGTAAATGTGATGATGAGGGGATTTTTTTCTCTGCGCTGCGTCACACAATTCACATTACCATTTTTTTGTTTTTGATAACACTTGTTCTGGAAGCTGTTATTGATGGTGTGGGTGAAGAGGCTTTAGCCGGATTTCTTATGGACCGTCCGGTTTTCGGCGAGATTTTGGCGGGGGCAATTGGCATGGTTCCAAACTGTGCGTCGTCCGTAGTCATTACTCAGCTCTATTTACAGAAAGTCATTGGCGCCGGCCCGATGATGGCAGGATTATTTACCAATGCCGGTGTCGGCGCACTTGTTTTGTGCCGCATGAACCGCAAACACGTAAAACAAAACGTCGGTATTTTGTGTTATTTATATGTGGCGGGGGTTGTTGGAGGAATTTTGATTGATTTGCTTGGAATCAATTTTTAATACTTGTTATTAGAGTTTTTAACTGTGGATAAGATAGTGGTAATGTTATTGAAGTTCGTTGTTAGAAAAATCAGACCGGGTTTCAACCTGAGGGACGTTGAAATCCGGTCTGATTTTTCTAATAAAGCAACAATTAAAACATTTCCATATCGTGTTTACTTGACATAAAGCCCCATCTTGCTTTATACTAGGAGATTATGAGGGGAAGTTTACCCTTTTATGAAACGAAATGGAGATGAGAGAGAGAATGAACTACCATATTGCAGTGATTCCCGGAGACGGAATCGGACCTGAAATTGTGGCAGAAGCTAAAAAGGTATTGAATAAAGTGGCAGATACATATGGGCACACATTTGAATACGAAGAATTGTTGATGGGCGGCTGTTCCATTGACGCATACGGCGAGCCTTTGACAGATGAAACCTTAGAGCGTGCAAGAAAAAGTGATTCGATTTTGCTTGGTGCGGTCGGTGGACGAGTCGGAGTGGACAGCTGGTATGAATTGCCACCGGAAAAAAGACCGGAAGCAGGTCTTTTGAAAATTCGTAAGGGACTTGGCTTATTCTGTAATCTTCGTCCGGCAATTCTGTTTGAAGAATTGAGCGGCGCTTGTCCGTTGAAGGAAGAAATTGTAGAAGGTGGTTTTGATTTTATCTTTGCCCGTGAGTTGACGGGTGGTCTTTACTTCGGTGAACGCTATACCAAAGAAATTGATGGCGTGCGCACCGCAGTGGACACTTTAAAATATGATGAAAATGAGATTCGCAGAATTGCCATTCAGGCGTTTGAGATTGCGATGAAGAGAAATAAAAAAGTCTGCAGTGTTGATAAAGCAAACGTATTGGATTCTTCCAGACTTTGGAGCAAAGTCGTCGAGGAAGTCAGTAAAGGTTATCCGGAAGTGACATTGACAAATATGCTGGTTGACAACTGTGCAATGCAGATTGTAAGAGATCCAAAACAGTTTGATGTCATTTTGACAGAGAATATGTTTGGCGATATTTTGTCGGATGAGGCAAGTATGGTAACCGGTTCTTTAGGAATGCTTTCTTCTGCAAGTTTAGGTGAGGGAACCTTTGGCATGTATGAGCCAAGTCACGGGTCAGCACCGGATATCGCAGGACAAAATAAGGCAAATCCGATTGCGACGGTTTTATCGGCAGCTATGTTACTGCGTTATTCCTTTGGACTTTCCAAAGAAGCAGATGCGGTTGAAAATGCCGTCAAGACTGTACTCAAAAAAGGAATGCGTACGATTGATATTATGGATGAAGGTAAGACTCTGCTTGGTACAAAAGAAATGGGCGATGCCATTGCAGCAGAGATTGAATAGGAGGACGACAAGATGAAAAGTGATTCAGTAAAAAAAGGAATGCAGACAGCACCGCAGCGTTCTTTGTTTAATGCGCTTGGTTTGACAAAAGAAGAGTTGGAAAAGCCGCTTGTAGCTATTGTCAGCTCTTATAATGAAATTGTTCCGGGTCATATGAATCTGGACAAAATTGTAGAGGCAGCAAAACTTGGTGTCGCTATGGCAGGTGGTACACCAATTGTATTCCCGGCAATTGCCGTTTGTGATGGTATTGCGATGGGACATGTGGGAATGAAATATTCCTTGGTAACCCGTGACTTGATTGCGGATTCGACTGAGTGTATGGCACTTGCACATGCATTTGATGCGATGGTAATGGTGCCAAACTGTGATAAAAACGTACCGGGTCTTTTGATGGCTGCGGCACGTGTGAATATTCCAACCGTATTTGTCAGCGGTGGTCCGATGTTAGCCGGCCATGTGCAGGGACAGAGAACTTCCCTTTCAAGTATGTTTGAGGCAGTCGGTGCTCATGCGGCAGGCAAAATGACCGAAGAGCAGGTCGATGATTATGTCAGCCATGCCTGCCCGACCTGTGGTTCCTGCTCGGGTATGTACACCGCAAACTCCATGAACTGTTTGACCGAGGCAATTGGTATGGGACTTCAGGGCAATGGTACAATTCCGGCTGTATATTCTGACCGAATCAAACTGGCAAAACATGCCGGTATGCAGGTTATGGAAATGTATAAGAAAAATATCCGTCCGCGTGATATCATGTGTGAGAAAGCATTTTTAAATGCGATGACAGTTGATATGGCGCTTGGATGTTCGACCAATACGATGCTTCATCTGCCGGCAATTGCTCATGAAGCAGGCGTAAAACTGAATCTGGATATTGCCAATGAAATTAGTGCAAAGACACCTAACCTTTGTCATCTGGCACCGGCAGGGCACACCTATATGGAACAGTTGAATGAGGCAGGCGGTGTTTATGCGGTAATGAATGAGCTGAATAAGAAGGGGCTTCTTTATACAGACCTTATGACTGTGACCGGAAAGACAGTAGGTGAGAACATTGAACATGTAGTAAACCGTAATCCGGAAGTGATTCGTCCAATTGATAATCCATACAGTGAAACTGGTGGCATCGCCGTTTTGAAGGGTAACTTGGCACCGGATTCCGGCGTTGTAAAACGTTCTGCCGTAGTACCGGAAATGATGGTTCATGAAGGTCCGGCGCGTGTCTTTGACTGCGAGGAAGACGCAATTGCTGCCATCAAGGGCGGTAAAATTGTTGCAGGTGATGTTGTTGTTATCCGCTATGAGGGACCAAAGGGTGGTCCGGGTATGAGAGAGATGCTCAATCCAACTTCCGCAATTGCCGGTATGGGACTTGGCTCTTCCGTTGCTTTGATTACGGATGGACGTTTCTCGGGAGCTTCCCGTGGTGCTTCGATTGGACATGTTTCACCGGAAGCAGCGGTTGGTGGTCCGATTGCTCTTGTAGAAGAAGGAGACATCATTAAGATTAACATTCCGGAAAATACTTTGATGGTAGATGTTTCAGATGAAGAGATGGAGAAGAGACGCAAAAACTGGCAGCCAAGAGAGCCGAAAGTGACAAGCGGTTACTTACGTCGTTATGCCAATATGGTAACAAGCGGCAGCACAGGAGCGATTTTGAAATAATACGATGCGTGTGAGAATAGGGAAACAGACGAAAAGAAAGAGGTGCAAGGTATGCAAATAAATGGGTCACAGATTATGATTGAATGTCTGCTTGAGCAGGGCGTAGATACCATCTTTGGTTATCCGGGAGGTTCTATTTTAAACGTGTACGATGAATTATATCGTTATCAGGATAGAATCCGTCACGTGCTTACCTCTCATGAGCAGGGAGCTTCCCATGCGGCAGACGGTTATGCCAGAGCAACAGGAAAAGTTGGCGTGTGTATGGCAACGAGCGGACCGGGAGCAACGAACTTAGTTACCGGTATTGCAACGGCATATATGGATTCTGTACCGATGGTTGCGATTACCTGTAATGTTACACTTCCGATGCTTGGAAAAGATTCCTTCCAGGAGGTTGATATTGCCGGTGTCACAATGCCGATTACGAAACATAGTTTTATTGTAAAAGATGTAAAGGATTTGGCTGCGGTTATGCGCCGTGCCTTTAAGATTGCACAGACCGGTCGTCCGGGTCCTGTTTTGGTGGATGTAACAAAGGATGTAACGGCTGCAGTGACCGATTTTACACCGCAGACACCGGAATTGATTCAGAGACAGGTTGACACGATTGATGAAAAAGATATCGAAAGCGTAGTCAATGCAATTAAAAAATCGCAGAGACCAATGATTTTTGTCGGCGGTGGTGCCGTAATTTCCGGCGCAGAGAAAGAATTAAAAGAATTTGTCTATAAGGTAGACGCTCCGGTAACTGATACTTTGATGGGAAAAGGTGCATTTGACGGCACAGACCCATATTATACAGGAATGCTTGGTATGCATGGTACAAAGACAGCAAACTTAAGTGTAACGGAATGTGACTTATTGATTGTATTAGGTGCCAGATTTTCAGACCGTGTTACGGGAAATGCAAAGAAATTTGCAAACCGTGCAGAAATTGTTCATATTGATATTGATCCGGCTGAAATTAATAAAAATATTCCGGTGGATTATTCCATTATCGGTGATTTAAAGGCAGTTTTGGAAATCTTAAACCGCAAATTGGAGCAGCACTATCATAAGGCTTGGGTTGATAAGGTTATGGCGAGAAAAGAAGCTTTGCCGCTTTCTTATCACATGGATGCTCTTACAGGACCTTATGTGATTGAGCGAATCAGTGAACTTACCGATAACGAAGCGATTATTACGACTGATGTCGGCCAGCACCAGATGTGGGCGGCACAGTATTATAAATACCGCTCTCCGAGACATTTTATTACGTCCGGCGGAATGGGTACGATGGGATATGGTCTTGGTGCCTGTATCGGTGCGAAAGTCGGAGTGCCTGACACACCGGTTATTAACATCGCAGGAGACGGATGTTTCCGCATGAACATGAATGAGATTGCGACAGCAACAAGATATAATATTCCGATTATTGAAGTAGTATTTAATAACCATGCACTTGGCATGGTAAGACAGTGGCAGACCTTGTTTTATGGTAAGAGATATTCTCAGACCATTTTGGAAGATAAAGTAGACTATTGCAAAGTATCAGAAGCAATGGGTGCAAAAGCAATCCGTGTAACGAAAAAAGAGGAGATTGACGATGCGATTAAGACTGCATTGTCAGCAGAGGTACCGGTTGTGATTGAAGTCGTAATCAACCAGGATGACAAGGTATGGCCAATGGTTGCTCCGGGAGCAGCGATTGAAGATTCTTTTGATGAGAAAGATCAGGAGAATCGCATTCAGAATTAATTAACAGTTATGTAAGGAGGATATAACAGTGGCTAGAGTGTATAACTTTTCAGCAGGACCGGCCGTATTGCCGGAAGAGGTATTAAAAGAGGCAGCAGATGAGATGCTTGATTATCAGGGAACAGGAATGTCCGTTATGGAGATGAGCCATCGTTCCGCAGCATATGATAAAATTATCAAAGATGCTGAGCAGGATTTGAGAGATTTGATGGAAATTCCGGACAATTACAAAGTATTGTTCCTTCAGGGCGGCGCTTCCCAGCAGTTTGCCATGATTCCGATGAATCTTATGAAAAACGGCGTGGCTGATTACATCGTAACCGGTCAGTGGGCAAAGAAAGCTTATAATGAGGCTTGCAAATATGGAAAAGCAGTTAAAATTGCTTCTTCTGAGGATGAGACATTTTCCTATATTCCGGATTGTTCTGACCTGGATATCCCGGAAGATCTGGATTATGTGTACATCTGCGAGAATAATACGATCTACGGAACAAAATTCCACACACTCCCGAATACAAAGGGAAAACTGTTAGTAGCAGATCAGTCTTCCTGCTTCTTATCTGAGCCTGTGGACGTATCCAAATACGGCCTGATCTTTGCAGGCGCACAGAAGAACGTAGGACCTGCAGGTACTGTTATCGTTATCATCCGTGAGGACCTGATCACAGAAGACGTATTAGAGGGAACCCCAACTATGTTGCGCTACAAGATCCATGCAGATGCAAAATCCCTTTACAATACACCTCCTACCTACGGTATTTACATGTGCGGAAAGGTATTTAAGTGGTTAAAGGCAAAAGGCGGCCTGGAAGAGATGAAGAAGATCAACGAGGAGAAAGCAAAGATCCTTTATGACTTCTTAGACGAAAGCAAGCTGTTTAAGGGCACTGTAGTAAAGAAAGACCGTTCTATCATGAACGTACCATTTATCACCGGAAATGAAGAACTGGATGCCTTATTTGTAAAAGAGTCAAAGGCAGCAGGTCTTGAAAACTTAAAGGGCCACAG
>OGHH01000400.1_pt1 | contig 47724 bp, 47 predicted proteins | sample 1571471 | NCBI WGS metagenome assembly OGHH01 (sample SAMEA2581936, study PRJEB24529) | metagenome | biome: Human gut stool | place: China | collected 2011
CCCGCAGCCCGAAGCTTACGAATTGTCTCCTCAATGCCCCCGTAAGGCTTTGTTTTATCCGCACAATGTATCTGATAATACTCCATAAAATAATCAAATACCTGATCGATCTCCTCTGTAGAAAGTCCTTTCGGCACACCTCTTTCGATCAAGAGACGAATTCCATTTCCCACAAAAGAACAAACCTCCTCGATGGTATGCTGTGGGTAGCCAAAATGCTCCAGAGTCACATTCAGACTGTCCGCCAGATCCTCCAATGTATTTAAAATCGTTCCATCCATATCAAATACTACTAAATCGTATTTCATGTCTGTTTCACGCCTTTCTGTCTATAATAAATGTGTAATCTCTCCCTGGGCCGTAAGATTCCGGGTACAGGCGCAGATTTTCAAAGTGAAGCGCTTTGACGCACATTCATATTAATCATAGTCCACTTGAAAAAAAATATCCATAGACAGATACTACAATCCACCTATGAATATTTCTAATTGCTTTGTATATTTTTAATAATGTGCCAGCTGGTTCTTCATAATGTCAATGATTCCCATTCCACCGGAGATCATTCCCAGAAGACTTTCTCTGGCTGCCTCAAATTTTCCAAATAAGGTAAGCTTCTCTGTGAGGTTATCGTAGACCTTCCAGTCCCCGGTATATAAGCAGTTCTGGCCTTCATTACGGATAAAGCCTTCCACATCCTCAACCGGATATCCCAGCAAAAATCCCATTTCATGCGGAAACTCTGCTTCTCCCCGCAGAAATGCCTCATAATGCCTGCGAAACACATACAGAACCTTTCCCAGTGACAGTTCCCGATATCCCATTTTTTTCAAACTGCCTGCCACCTGTTCCTGCGCCAGATATCTTTGCAGCTCTCCCTTATTATATAACAGAACTGCCGCCTTTCCCTTTTCCTGTGCTACAATGAAATAAGAGATCCCTGCCTGCTTTAACATCCACTGTACATAAGTAACTTCCCTTTCCCGCAGCATCAGCAGATTCGATGGTTTCAGCCCCGCCAGAAGCGGAGCACACTGATATGCGATCCTCATTTCAATATTGGTTCCATCCATAGTTTGCAGCATCTGCGTTAATCCATGACTCATTCCTGCTCCTCCGTCTATTCCTGATAAATACGATCGACTCATAAAAATATATTGCTTCTCAATACGTCGGTTTTGGTATCGTTTGTTAGTTTCTACCCTCTTTGGTTAGTTTTATCTAACCAAAGATAGCATACCCTCTTCTTTCGGAAACGTCAATTCAATAATTGATGCTTTTTTATCAGTATCTTTTCTTTTAAATATTTTATGCAAAAAAAGAACCTCCGACGATATAGAGCTTTTTTAAAGAAAGAAAAACACCCGGAAATCCTCCGGTTTGTCTTTGCCCGTCCGATTTCAAGGTGTTATAAAATGATGATCTAAAATATTATAGACGAAATGCCAATATATTCCTTTTTATACAAGAAGTGTTTGCATCTGTTCTCTGGTAATATAAGAAGAAATAGCCCCCTTCTTCTGAATACTTTCCCCGCAGAAAACATTAGAAAAAGTAAGATAATGCTCCCATTGCTCAGAAGTCATCTGCTTCATATCCTCCAGAGATTTCCCATCAAATGCCAGTTGATTCAGGAAGGAACCGATAAAACCGTCTCCGGCACCGGTAGTATCTACTGCCTTTTTGTCTCTGCCCGGTACGCTTGCCGATGCCTTGCGGGTATATACCTCTGCTCCATGACTTCCCTTTGTGTAAAGCACCACGGAAATCCCCAGATCAAACAAGTCCTCCAGCGCATCCTGAATCTGTTCTTTCTCGGTAATGAAAAAGAGCTCTTCATCGGACAATTTCAAAATATCACTATACGGCAGAAACTCCTTCACTGCTGTGCAAAGTTTCTCCTCATGCTCCCAGAGCTGCGGACGCAGGTTGGGATCAAAGCTGATGACCGCCCCTGCTTTAGAGGCATATTCTATAGCCTTTTTATGTGCCTCCTTCATAGGAAAATCTCCTAAAGATACCGAGCAAAAATGAAGGGCATATGCGTCCCGAAAAACATTTTCCGGCACCTGCTCCGGCTGATACAGCATATCTGCCCCCGGCTTCCGGTAAAAAGAAAACTCTCTGTCTCCATTCTCCATCAACGCCACAAATGCCAGAGAAGTGTTCGCCTCATCGGTCCGGGAAATATGATCTACATTGATTCCGCTGTCCGCCAGCTCCTCCACGATCTTATCCCCAAAAGGATCATTGCCAAGCTGCGTCAGCATTACTGCCCGTCCTCCAAGCCTTGCATAGGCACCACATACATTGGCCGGGGCACCTCCCACCTTCGGCAGAAAGCATTCTGTATACTTGATCGGGCTGCCCGCCTGCTGTGGTGCAAAGTCAATCAACGCCTCCCCAATCGCTACTAAATGTTTCACAAACCCTTCCTCCTATCTGATAAAATTTCAGCCGTTCTGCCCTTCCTGCAAAACGAACATCCATATCCGACTGCTCCATAAAGAATCTGCTTGTCATGACGACCTCTCCACGATTGATATAAACTTCCAAAATAGAGACATCCACCAGAATCCGTATACTCTCCACCTTGGAAACCCGTGCATTTCGGACAGATCTTCCTGCTCCGGTTTCGTCTTTAAAGGATAACGTCACATGACCTTTATCCCATTTTATCACACAGCCGGAGTCCATGTAAACAGCTCCCTGCTCCGTCCTGATATCTTCTGCAATAATTTCACCGCATTTTCCCGATATGGTGACCCGGCCTGTGTTATCCGGCATCCATTCTCCTTCGCGAAGCTTCGTAAGCTCCCGCACAGGATACTGATATATTTTTCCATTGTGCCATGTCAGCTCTCTTGGAACCGTAAGACAATGCTGCCAGCCTTCTTCCATGGGATTGCTGTCATACCCTGCATCCGGGACTCCTGCCCACCCAATGAGAATCCGTCGTCCATCCGGTGCCTCAAAGGTCTGTGGTGCATAAAAATCAAAGCCCATATCCCATTCTGTCAATTCATCCATATCCTTCACATAATAGCCGGACTGGTAAATATTCTGATACCGCTCGCTTCCTCTCTCTACTCCCTGTGGACATACGGCTAAGATCTTATGTCCTTCTATTTCAAAAATATCCGGACACTCCCACATATAACCGAACGCTTCCTGTGTGGTATACATTCCCTCCAGACGGAAATGCAGCAGATCCTCGGAGCGATATAAAAGCACAGCACCCTTTTCCTCCTTCAGACGCGCTCCAAGAACCATCCGGTAAGCCCCGTCCTCTCCCACATAAAGCTTCGGATCCCTGACATGACAGGTGCATTCCTCCGGATAATCCTCATTTGTCAGAATGCATGTCTTCTTCTCAAAATGAATACCATCCTCTGACTCCATACGGATCACATTGGCCCCTCTGCCGGATAAAATATAATCGTGGTCTCCTTTCTCCTTGACATTACCGGTATAAAACACATAGAGCTTATCCCCCCGGCATATAGCTGAACCGGAATATACCCCGTCCCTGTCATATGCTTCATCCGGTGCAATTGCAATTCCATGATACTCATAATGCAGCAGATCCGGGCTGCTGTAATGCCCCCACATCTTCATTCCACCCTGCGGCGTAAACGGAGAATACTGAAAAAATACATGATATCTTCCTTTATACCAACAAAGTCCATTCGGGTCGTTCAGCCATCCTGCCGGCGGCATCAGATGATATAAGGCTCTCTGATCCTGTAATTCTACCTGCGGTGCCTGCTTCCCTTCATAGGCATCCGCCATCTTTTTTAACTCTTCTTTCCTCTGTGTGAGAGGCATTTCCTCCGCCAGCATTTCTGTTGTTTTCATAATCATCACGCCTTTCTCAAAACTGCAGATCCGGAATCACAGATACTGATCTGTCTTTAAAATTTCTAACAATCATTTTAATTATTTAACACGAACCTGTTATGATCTGATCTCCCGGTTCCACCCGGCCATGCTCCTTGCGTGTTAAGCCTTCATACTCGTCGCTGTTTGTAACGATCACCGGTGTCACCAGAGAATATCCCGCCTTTGCAATCTCATCCATATCAAACTCCAGCAACAGATCTCCTTTTTTGATCTTCTGTCCGTTAGAAACCTTCGCTGTATAATACTTTCCGCCCAGTTCCACCGTATTGATCCCCACATGGATCAGAACCTCCATTCCATCTTCCCGGACGAGACCAATCGCATGCCCGGTATCGTAAACCATCTCGACCTCTCCATCAAATGGGGCATAAACACATCCCTTCTCCGGAATCACTGCCACGCCGTCTCCCAGCGCCTTTGAAGCAAAGGTCTCATCCGGCACCTCTGTCATAGGGATCAATTTTCCTTCCAGAGGACTGTAAACTGCTTTGTCATCCTGCTTGGAATCCGCATTTTCTACACTTGTCGTATCGTCATTTTTCTCTGCCTCAGGAATCTCCTGTACTGTCTCTGTTGGATCCTCCGACTTCTCCCGATATAAAATCCATGAAAGGATAAATGCCACTCCGGCTGCTACCACCATATCCAGCAGATATCCCATGGTACAGTCTGTGGTGATCAGGAATCCAAACACACCGGTAATACCGTATGCACTTGCTCCCACATGCATAATACCTGCTACAAGACCACCTGCGGCACCACCGATACATCCCGCAATAAAAGGTTTCACATATCTTAAGTTCACGCCGAAGATTGCAGGCTCCGTAATTCCCAGGAATGCAGATAATGATGCCGGCAATGCAACGGAACGGGTTTTCTGATTCTTTGTCTTTAAGGATAATGCCAATGCCGCAGCACCTTGTGCCACATTTGCCGCTGTTGCGATCGGCATCCATGTATTGACGCCCTCGGCACTTAACAGCCCCGCCTCTAAAGCATTATACATATGATGTACTCCTGCCACAACGGTCGGTGCATATGCCGCTCCGGCGATAGCAGCCCCAATTCCAAACGGCAGTGTGATCAGCCATTTTGCCCCATCCAGTACACCATTTTCTACCACAACAAATACCGGACCGATAATGGTCAGTGTTACATAGCCTGTCACCAGAACCGTCACTAGCGGTGTTACAAAGAGATCAATGATCTCCGGTACAATCTTATGAAGCTTCTTCTCAATCGCAGACATCAGCCATACGGCGATAACAACCGGAATGACATGTCCCTGATATCCCACCAGCTTAATATCATATAATCCAAACCACACAGAAGCTGTAGGAATATCCGTTGCTCCTGCCACAGACCAGGCATTCATCAGATCAGTGTGGATCATGATCATACCAATGACTGCTCCCAGAAAAATATTTCCGCCAAAGGTCTTTGCTGCACTGATAGCGATCAGGATCGGCAGAAAAACAAATGCCGCGTTACTAAACAGATGAATGATCGTATAGGTGCTTGACTGTGCCATCGCCGGATACACATTGCACAAACCCTCCAGAAGTCCCATCAACAATCCGCTGGCAACGATTGCCGGGATGATCGGTACGAAGATATCACCAAGGCTCTTGATCGCCCGGAAAAACCAATTCTGCTTTGATGCCGCCGCTTTCTTGACATCATCTTTCGTACTTGCCACATCAATGCCTGCTAACGGCGCAAACTCCTCAAACACTTTATTCACAACGCCTGTGCCAAAAATAACCTGAAGCTGTCCGGAAGCTTCAAATACTCCCTTCACCCCATCAATCTGCTCCAGCTTCTCCTTGCTGCACTTTCCATTGTCTGCGATCACCATACGAAGTCTGGTGGCGCAATGTGCTGCAGAAACAAGGTTCTCTCCGCCTCCTACACATTCCAGCACCTGCTGTGCTACTTTCTTATAATCCATAAGCCCTCCAATCCTGCAAGAGTGATTATATGAAATCCATCTCGCATATACATTCTATAGTTTTTCAAGCCTTTTTCATTAGATGTCTTTTTCTTTATATGATATCGTTCTCACATCTTGAACAAATTATAACAAGTTCATCATTTGTTGTATATTGACATTTTTCATAATTATTGTGGAATTTATTTGTGAATTTTATACAAGGTATTTACCGGATTCGTCAAAAAGAATCTTCTGTCACCCCCGGAATATCTGATCATATGTCCCTTGTGCTGTCCCGCTCAATGATCTGATACCCCATTTTGATCTCCTTGCGGACATCCTCGCTCTTCTGCAGCATTTCGATCAGAAGACGTGCTGCCTCTCTGCCACTGGATTTATAGTGAAAATGTACCGTGCTCAGGGATGGCTGCAGGATCGTCGCGATCCGGGAATCTCCCATTCCGGTCACACATACTTTTCTTTGAAGCCCCGCCTCCCGCAGATACTGTAGTGCTCCGGCAGCGATCATATCCGTAGCACAGAACACACCATCTATATATGGTATCGTTTCCACAATTTGTCTCATCGCCTGATAGCCCTCTTCCATCCGGAAAGCAATCTGCTTCTCTGCCACCGGCTCCAGTCCCTTTGATGACAATGCAGTCTGAAACCCCTTTTTTCTTGCAGCTCCCACTGCTTTGTCCCTTGGAGTAACACCAATATATGCAATATGACGACAGCTTTTTGTCAAAAGCTCCGCCACGTCTCTGGCACTGTGACAGTCATCCTGATAAACACAGGCATATCCCTCATACTGCTGCCCCAGAATCACTACCGGCACCTCCAGCTCCTCCAGCGCCTTCCGATGTTCCTTCCGGAAGATCGTTCCGATCAGTATGACTCCATCCACATAGTTATTCCGGAATGTCTGAAGATAGCGTACCTCTTCCCGCTCATTATTGTTGGTGGATGCCAGTAAAAGCTGATATCCTTCCTTTGCCAGCTCCTCTCCGATTCCATCTACCATACGGCCGATGGAGTCCGAGCTGATCTTCGGTATGATCACTCCAATGAGTCCTGTCTTTTTGCTACGAAGCATCTGTGCCTGAGAAGATGGGATATAACCGGTTTCTGCAATCACTCCGGCAATCCGTTCTTTTTTCTCCTCACTGACATATCCATCATTTAAATATCTTGATACGGTAGCTCTGGAAACTCCCGCCATCTTTGCAATTTCATTGATCGTCACTCCGGACCGCCTCCTTTTCATGCAAAACCTGTTCTGTTGCCCTGCCAACACTGTTCTTTCCTATACTTTCATCAAAACCCCGACTTTATTCTATCCCTTTTTTCGGACAGATATCTGCCAGACAGCACCTGTCACAATATGGTTTCGTTCTAGCCGTACATACCTCACGTCCATGAATCACCAGACGATGACAAAAATCACTGCCTTCTTCGGGAGGAATGATCTTCCATAATGCCATCTCTACCTTCTTGGGCTCCTTGATCCCGGCTACTAATCCCATACGGTTGGACAGGCGGATGCAATGGGTATCTGTCACAATGGCGGGCTTGCCAAAGACATCCCCCATGATCAGATTGGCACTTTTGCGCCCGACTCCCGGCAGCTTCAAAAGTGCATCAAAATCATCAGGCACCTTTCCTTCATACTCATCCCGCAGCATCTTCATACAGGCACTGATGTCCCTCGCCTTGCTCTTACCAAGTCCGCAGGGACGCACAATCTCCTCAATCTCACTGACCTCTGCCTCCGCCAGTGCATTGACATCCGGGTATTTCTCAAACAGCCCCTTTACGATCACATTAACACGGGCGTCGGTACACTGGGCTGCCAGACGCACACTGACAAGCAGCTTCCATGCCTCTTCATAATCCAGCGTACATGCTGCATCCGGATATTCTTTTTTTAACCGTTCTATGATTACTAACGCCCTCTGCTTCTTTGTCATCTGTTCTCTCCTATTTTCTTTATATAAAGCTTGAATACAACGACTGCCGGAATGTTATCGCCCAAAGCAGTAACAAACCGGCAGTCTCCTCATACTTTTCCAAGTACAACGAATCAATGATCATTGATATGTCAAAACTTAATTTTTGTTGTTCTGGTCCTGTTTCATTCTTTCCCGGATATACTCCTCCAGGAACTTCACCGTGCCATCAAAACCTAACCGGCTGCTGTTGATACAGATATCATAACATCTGGAGTCTCCCCATTTCCCCTCACAATAGCTGTTGTGATATCTCTTTCTCAATCTATTGTGGCGGGCAAGTGCTGCCTTCGCTTCCTTTTCTGTGAAATTGCGACTCTCCATAACCTGCTTTACCTTGACATCCTCATCCCCCAGAATGAAGATTGGAATCAGTCCCGCATAATCCTTCAGAATGTACTCCGAACAACGACCTACCACAACAAAGGAACCTCCCTCGTTGGCTTTCTTTCGCAGATAATTAAACTGACGCTTCGCCAGTGTGTACTCTGACGAATTCTTTGTGCCGGAAAACTTCTTGGAAAATGCCAATGGTGCAGGCATTTCATCGCACTCACGCCACTCCTCTACATTTGCCTCATCTCCGAACACATTATCTAACAGCTCACGATCATAAACCGGAAAGTCAAATATCTGAGCAAGCTTTTCTGCAATCTTATGTCCACCTGTTCCGTACTCTCTGCTGATTGAAATAATCCATTGTTTTTCCATTATTTCCGCCTCCCTTCTTTGTATTTATCATATCATTTTTTCACAAAATCGTCAATTACACCCACATCTTTTTCCACTCACTGAATGTCAATAATATCCGATATTTTAAGGCTTTTTCCATCCTCCAGCCAGATCACTTTTTCATAGACATCAATCCGCTTCAGAACTCCACATACCTTTTCATAAGAGCCGCCGCTTTTTTTGTCATCGGGATAAAAAACCGTAAATTCTGTCTCCCGTCCTTCTTCCTCTCTGCAAAGCTCCTGCAGCTTTTCGTCCAGCCGTGCCTTCTGATCCTCATCCAGCTCCATCCGTCTGCTGGTACGGCGTGCCTTCTCCTGCACTGCCTCCTTATGTCCGGTTAATGCAGCAAAAGAAGAAAACTGTGCTGCCCGCTCCTCCATAGACATATGGGGATGCGTCTCGGAACGGTGATGAGGCAGATTTACGATATCTTCATAAGGAAATGATTCCTGCAGCTTTGCAGATTCCCCTCCTGACTCTGTCATGCCCGATGCCCTCCAATCTGATTGTTCCTGTTTCTGGCGGTTGCTCCCTCCTCCAGGTTCATTCCTTTGAGGATCGCATTTTTGCCAAATTTCTTTTTAATGTCAATCACCGCATGCTGCATCCGCTTCTCTCTGGCAAGTTCCTGCTCCTCCTGCTGTTTGCGAAGCTCCTCCTGCTCTGCATCCTCAAACAGACTGAGCTGCTCAAACTGTGTTTCCCGCTCCGCATCTGCCTCAGGGATCACACGGTTTGCCGTAATATTGATCCGCCGGATCATGAGCTTTTCATTGACAATATCATCATATAATGACAGAACCTCCTCCATGATCAGGTGGGTAGACGAAGTCTTTCTGACAAGATTAACGGTGCCATGGGCATGCTTTGGTATTTTCCGGCCATAACGGTCCGTGGTCACCTCCCCGCGGTACCGCTTCTTTTGATCCTGCCGGAGATTGTCCACATCATAACCTACCGTCAGGACCATCTGATCCGTCACAAGGCCTTTGTCCACCAGCTCCAGCACCAGAAGATCTGTCATCTCTTTGACCACGAGCCGTGCCTTTTCCCAGTCATATGGGCAAGACAATACCTGACCGGAGCCAAGACTATTCGTTGACGGCCGATAGCTTTTGATCTGGGCGATGGTACATGGCTCCCAGCCCCAGGCATGATCGATCAGAAGCTCTGCATTCACCCCAAACAGCTTGTAAAGCAGATCCTCATTATAATAGTCGCCGGCTTTTCCAATAGAACAGCGTGCCACATCTCCCATGGTATATAACCCGGCCTGCGCAAGCTTTCTGGCATATCCCGGTCCTACCCGCCAGAAATCCGTAATGGGCTGATGCGTCCACAGATTCCGCCGGTAGCTCATTTCATCTAACCGGGCGATCCGCACCCCGTTCTCATCCGGTTCAATATGCTTTGCCTCCACATCCATCGCAATCTTACACAGATAAAGATTCGTTCCAATCCCCGCTGTCGCCGTGATCCCTGTCGTTTCAAGCACATCCCGTATAATGGTTGCTGCCAGCTGCCCCGGTGTCTTCTGATACACTTCCAGATAGTCCGTCACATCCATAAATACTTCATCCACAGAATAGACATGCATATCCTCCGGAGCCACATACTTCAGGTAAATATCATAAATCCTTGTGCTGTACTCCATATAATATGCCATTCTCGGCGGAGCTGCAATATAATCCACTGCAAGAGCCGGATCTTCTTCCAGCTCCTGTGCCAGAACAGAGCTTCCCTCCAGCCGGTATCCCGGCGCCCTGCGTCTCCTCTCCCGGTTGATCTCCTTTACTCTCTGAACCACCTCAAAAAGTCTGGCACGTCCCGATATCCCATAGCTTTTCAGGGATGGCGAGACCGCCAGACATATTGTTTTCTCTGTCCTGCCGGCATCGGCTACCACCAAATTTGTCGTCAGCGGATCAAGTCCCCGCTCCACACATTCCACCGATGCATAAAAAGATTTTAGATCAATTGCAATATAAGTCCGTTCCTTCATAATCCTATTATAGCACCAGTCCAAAGGACATTGCAATCCTCCAGATTATGGAAGGTATGATTATTCCCGGACAATCGATTTACTACTAAAATAGGTAATGATCAGATAACCTCCATAGAGCACTGCAATAATCGCTGCCGCCAGCATTGTCGCCGTAAACAGCTGATCCTTCTCTGCCACATAAGTAAGAAGTCTGGTAGAAAACTGCATTCCAAAATAAGAATGAATCACTGCAAGCACCATTGGACAAAGGAAGAAAATGAATATCTGACGGAACAGTGCACCGTTTAACATACGATTTTCCACTCCAAGCTTACGGAGCATCCGGTAGCGTTCCACATTGTCCGCACTTTCGGACAGCTCCTTAAGGGCAAGGATGGCTGCTCCCGCAATTAAAAAAACAATGCCCAGATAAAGTCCGATAAAGGTCACCATAGCACTGAGCCCCAGACTTGCATCGGCGATCTCCTGTTTGGATGCATAAATGCAGGTACTCTTCAGCGGAAGCTTCCGAAGCTCATCCTCCAGCCTGCGCACCTCCTGTTTGGCAGATGCCTTATAATTTCCAAACAGACAATCCTCTGCGATCCATTTTTCCTGTACGACATCATCCGGTACCACCAGAAATCCCATATCTAATTTCTGGGAGGAAATATCCATAAAACCATCCTGACATTCCTTATACTTTGGCTTTAATTTCCTGCCAAACACATTTAACTGTCTTCCCTGTGACAACACCCGATTCCGGGCCGGTATGATTCCATCAAAATTGGCGACAACCATATATTCATCCTCAGCCAGTGTGTATTTCTTACCACCAAACAGCTCCATTAACCGGTTGTAATCACTGATCGTCACAATATCCTCTCCGGTATTTACAAGCATAAAAGGATACTGTTCCTTAACGTCCTGAATGATATCTCCGCAAAACTCTGCAAAGGTCAGTTTCGGGCTGCGGTAAACCTTAACCTCACAGGATTCCTTCAAATATTTGTTCAGATCCACCTTCTTCTTTTCATATCTCTGCACCACATTGAAATGGGAATTTTCTATCTGCTTCCGGCTGTATTTCTGATCTTTTCCGGCAAAAAGATCCAGATTCATATTGACCTTAAATTCAATATCTGCCGGTGCCATTTTTTTAAGATTTTCCGTCATGGTGTTTTTGATGGCAAAGGCCGAGGTCAACACACAGATGGTCACAAAAAGCATCAGACAGATGATGGTCATAGAAGATACCGTGGTGTTGATCTTGCTGCTGAGCTGGCGGAGAACAAAGCTGTTCAGCCCCTTATAATACAGTTTCTTAATAGACATGACGATGCGAAGCAGCAGCCCGGATACCGACCAGAAGATCAAAAATGTACTCATAACTCCCGTGACCAGGATCCATTTCAGACCATCCAGAGAGATATTCACCTTATCACTCACCACCAGATAATAACAGCGCCCCAATGCGATCGCTGCCGCGATGAAAATGATCGTACAGATCCACGGATTTTTCATCGGTCGCTTTTCGGATCTGCGTCCTGCATAGATCAGATCGATCAGCTTGCAACGGCTGATATTAATAGTATTAAACAGGATCACAATTCCATAAATGATCACAAAGCAGATCACAGTTTTGATGCAGGCATCCCCCGAAAAGACAAACCGGTACCTGGTCATATCTGCGTCAAACATATTTGCCACAAAGGCACTCATAAACTGAGAGGCAAAAATACCGATTCCAAGACCTGCCACCAATGAAAAAGCTCCTACCACCAATGTCTCTAACACCAATATCCCGGAAACCTTACGTTTTCCCATGCCAAGAGTCAGATAAATTCCAAACTCTCTGTTCCGGCGCTTCATCAGAAAACGATTGGCATAGATGATCAGAAATGCCAGTACAAAGGAAACAAACACACTGAGTCCCGACATGATCGTTGTCATCATTTTAATGATCTCTCTGGTATCCGCAGACACATTCATCATAACCGTCTGGGAGCCTAACGAATTAAATATATAAAATATTGCCACACCAATAACAATCGTAAAAAAATAAATCGTATAATCCTTTATACTTTTTCTCATATTTTTCCAGGCTATCTTAAAGAGCATCGCTGACATCACCTCCCAACAAAGTGAGCACATCAATGATCTGTCCGAAAAATTCCTTTTTTGAAGAATCTCCCCGGTGAATTTCGTGAAACAGCTTTCCATCCTTAATGAAAATAACTCTGGAGGCATAACTGGCAGAAAAAGAATCGTGAGTAACCATCAGGATTGTTGCCTGAAGCTCCCGGTTCATATATAAGAACTTCTCCAGCAAAAGTCTGGAGGATTTGGAATCCAGAGCACCGGTAGGCTCATCTGCCAGGATCAGCTTCGGCTCTGTCACAATAGCTCTTGCCGATGCCACCCGCTGCTTCTGTCCACCGGACATCTCATAAGGATATTTTCTCAGGACATTTACAATATCCAGATCCTTTGCTGCCTTGATAACCCGTTTGTCAATGTCTGCCGCCTTTACATTCTGGATCGACAATGCCAACGCAATATTTTCATATGCGGTCAGGGTATCCAATAAATTAAAATCCTGAAAAATAAAGCCAAACCGCTCTCTCCGGAACCGGTTTAACGCCTCTCCTTTTAACTTCGTAATGTCCTCTCCGTCCACAAAGATATGGCCTGCTGTGGGTCTGTCTACCGTAGAAATACAATTCAAAAGTGTTGTCTTTCCACTTCCGGATGCTCCCATGATCGCCACAAACTCCTGCGGCTCCACATTAAAGGACAGATCATCAATTGCCTTGGTGAGACTTGACCTGCTTCCATAATACTTTTCCAAATGTTCTACCTGTAATGTTTTGTCCATTTTATTTCCCCTTTCATGTTTTCCTTATTGTATCGGGGAATCCGGTTTCTGTCGTTTTTTCAAACTGACTGTACATTACAAAAATGTAATATTGATCCGGGTATATTCTCCTTCCTCCGACTCCACTTTGATCTTATGACCCAGCTTTTCGCACATGTTATATGCGATATAAAGACCCATTCCGGTTGATTTTTCCTCCATATGATGAAAAATACGTCCATTGCTGCCGGTAAAGGACTTTTCAAATAACCGCGGCAGATCACCGGATGCAATGCCAATTCCATTATCCCATACGGATAATATGGTCTGTCTGTTATCTTTCCGGGCAGTAATCCTTATCCTGGCTCCTTCTTTACGCCTGTATTTTATACTGTTATTGACAATCTGATCCAGCACAAATTCCATCCATTTTTCATCGGTCACCACAGACAGATCACAATTTTCTACCTGAAATTCCACTTTATTTTCCAGCAGATCATCTTTATTTTTCATGGCAATATGATGAATGATCCCTGCCAGAGAACACTCCTGGATCAGATAGTCCTTCTCCGCATGCTCCGCTCTGGTATAATACAGTACCTGCTCCGTATAACGGTCGATGCGTCGAAGCTGCTCCATGTATTTTTTGTTGTTTTCATCCGGATGATTGTGGCACAAAAGCAGGAGACTTGCCACAGGAAGCTTTACCTGATGAACCCACATTTCAATAAAATCTTTAAACTCCCGCATCACTCTGCGGCTTTCATTAACATGCTCCGTCATGGATTTATTGGCTTCATACAGTGCCTCCTTCAAAAGTTCTCCATCATAAAACCGGGGGCTTTCCAATGTCTCTAACACCAGATATTTCTGATCCATCCGGTCCAGATTTTGAAAAAGCCTCCGGTAAAAGGAGTTTTTACGGTAATAATCATAAAGCAGACAAAAAAGCCACGCCACCAGAGGCACCAATACAGCCACCAGAAACAGCTCCGTTTCCACCTGACATGCCGCCAGAAAAACCGCTTCTATGATCACCCCCACCATAAATATAAGGATCTCTACTCGTTTATCCTGTAAATAACGTTTCCAATTCATAATCGACCTGAATTCCTTTCTGAACGTCTACACTAATACATACCCCTGTTTTTTTCTGGTTTCTATCACATCAGGATACCCCATCTGCTCCAGCTTTGCCCGGAGTCTGCTGATATTCACCGTCAGGGCATTGTCACTGATATATTCACTATTGTCCCATAATTCGGTCATCAGATCATCCCTCGATACGATCTCCCCCTGATGATGAAGCAGAACCATAAAGATCAGCATTTCATTTTTCGTAAGGACCATCTGATCCTGTCCACGATTCAGGACACCCTTGGCCTGCCGGATCTCAATGTCCCGATAATGGTACAGATCCGCCCCGGTATTTTCTGTCCGTTTGAGAATCGCCTGAATCCGCAGCAAAAGGATTGTTGGGTTATAGGGCTTCGTAATATAATCATCCGCGCCATAACTCATAGAAAGCACCTCATCCAGCTCTTCCGTGCGGCTTGTCACCATAATCACCGGAATTTCCGACTTCTGGCGGATTTCCCGCAGCACCTGTTCTCCATTCATCTTTGGAATATTGATGTCCAGGAGCACCAGATCTGCACCACTATTTAGTATCTCCGGTACCGTATGTACAAAATCGGTCACAGCCACAGGCCCATATCCCGCATTTTCCAGAAGAGCATACAACTCCTCCCGGATCACCTTCTCATCCTCCACGATCACTATTTTTTTCATAATATTCCATGCTCCTTTAGAAATTCACAACCGACAAATCTGCAGCTTTATCCTTCTAACGGATTCTCCCGGATATATTCCTCCATAATCGCTGCTGCCATCGCCACCAGATCCGGACATGGCCGTTTTTGATAATACTCCTTTGTCCGTCTGGATGGCACCGGATCATCCTTACCTTTTCCCAGCCCCAGAATCTCCCGGCACACAATAGAGCCGTTGCGCACCCTATACTCGCCCGCCAGCTCCTGAATTCTTGCATAATGCTCTGATTTTGCCTCAAAATTCTTCGGCTCATCATATCCGTATAACAGACCTGCAACCATAAACATGCCGGACACGGCACCACATACCTCCCGCAGCCTGCCCATACCTCCTCCAAAAGAAGAACTTAACCTCATAGCCATGCTGTGATCCATATCATATTTATCTTCAAACGCCAGAAAAACAGACTGGCTGCAGTTATATCCCTCCAGAAATAATTTTTTGGCTTTTTGTCCATAATAGCTGTTCTCTACATCTAATTCCATCATGATCCTGCTTTCCTTTCTACTGCAAATCCAGTGGCACTGGCACAATATTTTTCTATTGTCTACACACCCAAAAAGGACCAGATGGTCTGCAGTCTGCAATTCCATCTGATCCTCACTACATTCCAGTTTCATCTTAGCACAGGGACTCTGTCGCGTCAATGAACGCACGACTACTCCTGTAGAAAACTTTCATCCTGGTCTTTTCCTAATCCGGTTATTTTTAAATAGTGCCTGTGACCACCAGCGTGCTGACTCCCGGATTTGCGACCCATGCTCCACTGACCGGATCCTGGGTATAAGTGGCTGCCGGTACCGTAATCCCTCCCGCTGCCGTCGCAAATACTCCTGTGGTCTCATCATAGGTGTACTCCGTCGGATCTGTCCATGCCGTTCCGTTAAAGGTTACGGTCAGATTTGACAAAACAGGATCAAAGGTATCTGTGATCACTGCCCCGGTCGCTGCATTGGCTGCCGCATTGCCAAAATTCTGGATTACAAAAGTATACGTCAGCGTACCGTTTTCCGTCACCGGTACCGGGCTGACTGATTTCGTAATATTCAGGTTTGGTGCACTGGCAGCACCAATCGTTTCCGTCACCCTGATCGGAGTGATCCCTCCTCCGGTGATCGTCGCCGTATTGGTGATCTCAGATTCCACTGCCAATGGAGCATTCTGATTGACTGATGCTTCGTAAATGATCGTAGCATTTCCTCCTGCCGGAACATTGATCCCTGTGACAGTCATCGGCGGGCCTGCGGTTACTGTCGGCGTTGTCTGCAGGGTACCATTGACATAATAATTGATCGTTCCGGCAACATAGGTTAATGGAACCAGTTCTCCTGTCCCAAAAGGATACGCTCCTAAATTGTCCGTCAGCGTAAGACCTGTGACCGGAGTCGTCCCGGAATTGACAATGCTCACAATATATGTGACATTGTCATTCTGCCCATAGGTCGCTCTGACAGCCGTTTTTGTTGCAGAAAGAACCTCAAGGATCTCACCCACTGCAATGTTGGAATTTGTCACGGCATTTCCATACCGCAGCTGCGCCTGATTTGTAAATCGTGCCATATCGTTTCCCATCCTTTACTATGAAAGTATAGTACAGTATATGACAACTTTTTCAGATTGTTCTGCTAATTTACTCTAAAATCTACCAAATCTCACGAAACCGCCTGAATAATGGCTACATTGTAAAATGTCCTATATTCTGTACCAGCATATCTGCCGTATTTCTGAGATTTTCCGTAGAAGTCTCAATATTCTTAAAACTTTCCTCCATCGCCTGAAGTGCCATACTGGTCTGGGAAGTACCGGAAACATTACTCTGCGCGATCTCAGACATTGCATCAATTCTCTGTATGATCTCTGCTCTGGCATTCTCCAGCTTTTTCATACTCTGTCCAATATTCCGGATATACTCGATGGAAATTTCAATTTCCTTCATTACACTTTCCACACTCTGCTCTGTGTTGGCAATATATTCATTCTGCCGGTCAATGACCTCCTGTGTCTGCGCCATCGTTGCAACAACCCGTTCAGAATTTATCAGAAGAGTATTCACGATCTCCTCAATATTGCCACTGGCTGCGTTGGACTGCTCTGCCAGCTTCTGAATCTGGGATGCAACCACAGCAAAACCTCTTCCTGCCTCACCGGCACGGGCTGCCTCAATACTGGCATTTAAGGACAACAAATTGGTTTCCTCGGCGATCTCCGAAATAAACTGGGATGCCTCCCGGATGCTCTGTGCCGAGCTGTTGGTCTGTGTAGTCTGCTCTGCAATCTCAGATACCGCCCGCTTCACATCTTCACTAATACCGCGAAGCTCATCAATGGTCACAGCCGTTTTGTCACTGGCTCCCTTCATGCTGTCCGCACTGCTCTCCAGTGAGTCCGCTTCCTTTCCGGTCTGAATGATCAACTCTCCCATATCCCGCACATTGTCAGAAGCACGCCCCACATCCTCCGCCTGCCGGTTTGCTCCACCGGTAATGGTGTCCATAGCGTGATTCACCTCTCCGATACTGTTATGAGTATCCTGGGACGTCTCCTCCAATGTATTGGAGGCATCCAGAAGTGTGTCGGTACTATCTTTAATGTCTCCAATAATCTTGCATAATTCCTCCTGCAGACTGTGAACCGCTCTGGACAGGTTGCCAATCTCATCCTTTCTGCGGAGAAGCTTCCTGTTCTGTCTTACATTCAGATTACCGGAGGATACTTCTAAAACCTCTGCAATACTCTTATTTAATGCTCTGGTAATAGAGTTAGCACTGATGCCCACTGCAATACTGCAGATCACCATAATGATCACTACCATAGCCACGATGGTATTGATGATCTTAAGGACACTGCGAAATGTTTTCTGCTTTTCCTGACCTGCAAAAACTATTCCAACAGGTGCATCCTTGGAACCATCCTGATAAACTGGCACATAGTAGCCGTAATAAATCGTTCCATCTATGGAAATGTTATCACTAAAATATTCTTTGCCCTGTTCCAGCACTCTTTTTTTAATTTTATCTCCTGCCGGACTGCCCAGCAGACGGTTGCCATCCTTATCCTTTGCCGATGTCATAATCCGGTCAGAACCATAAAAGAAGGTCACATCCATACCGGACTCCTCTTTAATCGTGTCCACCAGAGTCTCCGACTGTGATATGTTGTAGCTTCCCTTCCAGATGGCACCATTCTCCGCCTTGAGATACGAGCCTGCATTCTGGTCATATGCTGCCTGAGTAGCTACTGCCGTTCCCTTCAGGGACTCCTCTACCTTACTGATGATAGAACCCTTTACGATCGTCGCCGCAATAATGATAATACTGGCTCCCAGTAAAAGAAGAGGTAAAATTGCGCTTAAAATAATCTTTTTTCGTAATGTAAATTTCATACAAGACCTCCATTTTTTATTTGGTGTGGGAAGTTTCAGTTATTTTAATACAACAACATTGCGGTAATACCAGTTGATCTTTCCTGTGATCGTTGCATCATCCAGAGTCTTTCCCTTTTTGCCGATCTTTTTGCCTGTATTGGTCACAAGAACACCATCAAATACATTGTTATCCCCACTAAGGATCTCAGCTGTCGCCTCATCTACCTTCTGCTGCGTGCCTTCTGCCGCAAAGGATGCCAGATCTGTAATGCTTACAAGCCCCTCGGCCATACCACCATAATAATTGCTTCCATCCCAGGTGCCATCAATGATACTTTTCACCGCAGAAGTATAATATGCACTCCAGTTCCATATGACACTGGTCAGGCAGGAATCCGGAGTCTCCTTGCTCATATCAGAATTGTATCCAATACCGTAAACTCCCTTCTCCTGTGCCAGAGTCTGAGGATATGGCGTATCACAATGCTGTGTCATCACATCACACCCCATATTCAACAAACGCTCTGAAGCTTTCTTTTCCTTTTTCTCGTCATACCAGCTATTGGTTACATCTACATAAATCTTCGCCTTCGGATTCACTGACTCCACACCAATAGCGAAAGCATCAATGCCTCCGGTCACTTCAGAATTTGAGGAGTCCTGTGCCGCTACATAGCCAATCTTATTATCCTTTGTATTCATACCGGCTACGATTCCGCTGAGATATCTTGCCTGATAGATACGACCAAAATAGTTGTTAAAATTCTTGCCATTGGACATATAACCTGTTCCATGGGAAAAATATACATCCGGATACTTCTCTGCCATGTCTGCGGTCACCTGCATATATCCCCAGCTTGTGGTAAATATGATATTGCAGCCATCTGCAACACATTCTTCAATCGCTTTCTCTGTCGCTTTTTCATCAGAATCATCTACAATTTTGCGTTCGATCTGATCATCCGACAGCAGAAGATTCTCCTGCATCCCCTTTACACCCAGATCGTGAGTGTAAGAATAACCACTTCCCTCTGATGGATCAGAAAGATACAGCACACCAACCTTAATATCCTCCTTGGCAATCCCATCGGAACTGCCCTTCTGAGTAGTATCCTCCTCATAGCCCTTATTGGTTGCATAATCATCCGGTGTCCCTGACTTTCCTGCACCACATCCTGTTAAAAGAAGAGTAGCAGATAACAACATTGCCGCCTTTTTCCATATTCTCTTTTTTCTCATACATTTTCTCCCTTAACTATTCCGTTCCTATGTATATCTGCATGATCATTTTATTGATCTGCAGATAATTCTTTCCATGAGATTTATGATATCACATTTTTAGTTATTCGTCATTATTTCTCGTCATCTTTTTCACAAAACGACATTTTTATGCACTAACGTGTATTGGCAACACTTAAGATGACAGATCACTCTGAAAACGTGATAAATGCTCATAGGGAAGAATCAGCCTGCCCCGGTACAAACCACAACCGTCATTGATCAGACTGTTATTGGCCGCAGAAAACATATTGACGTCCAGCTTTGCAAGCTCCAGCTGTTGCAGGCGCATGCCTCTTTCATAGGCTTCATCAAAACATCTGCATTCTCCCACAGGAATTACATCTCTTCTGGCGCGTTCATTTTCCTGCCGTGTCTCGTATCCCAGATGATTTGCCGGACCGATCTCTGCGTTATCATCCATGGCCTTTGTCCGAAGCTGGACCTCCATATAGCATTTTGCCGTATCATCATAAAATGTAATATGCAAAGAACGATAACCATATTCCCCCTCATTCGATATATAATCCCGGTAATAAGGCCGGACATCTTCCCTCAGCATATCGGAACTGCTCGCCCGTACACCCTTTGCAGATTCCACCCGGAAGCCTCTCTGTTCCATAAAGGAGGGCAGCGCATTGGCGATTTCATAAAGATATCGCAGCTCCTCCGTTTCCCGCTCCTGCCCCTCTTTCAGATGACACTGTGGTAAAGAGATCACAACCCGGTATGCGATCAGATCCCGAAAACAATCCAGACGCTTTTTAATCTCTTCCATCGACGGAAATTGATGATATTTTTCATAATAATCATAGATGTACTCGACAATATATCCATTAAATTTCTCCTCCGCACGGATCAGAGATTTAATCCTTCCTTTAAACGTAAAGGCAAGAAACGGATATTCCTTTGCCATATACATGTAGAATTCCCGTATCTTCTGGGACTGCGCCGTTAGGAAATCATTGTGTTCCAACATGTCCATAATCTGGGACAGAAATGCACAGTGAAGCAGATCCACCTCATTATGACTTTTCTGCGCCTCCTGTTCCAGATCGCTGCTGTATTTCTGCAATATCCGAAGAACCGTATCGCCCGAATATAAATAATCGTTTAATGCTATCATTTGTTTTGTACCACCCTCTCCTGCTGGTATTGTCTGCTCACCGGATCCATTTAAAAAACTTTACATTGCCATTTTATAAATCTGATACATATCTTCCTGATCCAGCTTTTTAATGCAGCCAACCGTCCGTTTTCCAAAATGACTGCACTTTTCTGCCAGACTGTGAAGCTGCTCCTCCGTCGGATTGATTCCCAGCTCCGAAAGACTTGTCGGCATTTCTACCTGATGGTAAAACTCCTCCATGGCACAAATTCCCCGAAGTGCTGTTTCTGTGTCATCCTTCCCTTTCTCCTGTCCCATTACACGGACAGCAAACTGTGCAAATCTGCCGGGATTCCCCTCCAGAACATATCTTGCCCAACTTCCCCAGACAGCAGCCAGTCCCGCACCATGCGCCACATCAAACATACCGCCCAGCTCGTGCTCCAGCTGATGACTTGCCCAGTCCCCGCCTGCCGTTCCACATCCGGTCAGACCATTATGAGACAGGCTTCCTGCCCACATCACCTCTGCTCTTGCTTTATAATTGTCCGGCTCCTTCATAAGGATCCGTGCATTCTCCATAACTGTCCGGATCAGATGCTCACTAAATCCATCCGTAAGATCCAGATTCTCTTCCTGGTTAAAATAACGCTCCATGGTATGCATCATAATGTCCACGCAGCCGCTGGCCGTCTGATACTTTGGAAGAGTCATTGTAAGCTCCGGATCCATCACAGCAAATCTGGCACGGCAGCAATCATTTCCATAGCCGCGTTTCAGCCATCCATCCTCATTGGTGATTACCGAAGAATTGCTCATTTCTGAACCGGCAGCCGCAATCGTCAGCACCACGCCAATGGGCAGGCACCCTGCAGCCACACGTTTTCTCTCATAGAAATCCCATACGTCTCCCTCGTTTGCCACACCATATCCGATTGCCTTGCCGGAATCAATGACACTTCCTCCACCAACGGCGAGAATAAAATCTACATGCTCTTTTTTGCAAAGCTCAATTCCCTGGTACACGAGAGACAGCCTTGGATTTGGCACCACGCCTCCCAATGACACAAAAGGGATTCCTGCCTGCTCCAGTGACTGATAAATACGTTCCAGTAACCCGCTTCTTTTCACACTTCCGCTTCCATAATGAACCAATACCTTTGTAGCTCTCTGTTCCCTGACCAGATCTCCTGCCTGATCCTCTGTTCCTTTTCCAAAAACCACTTTTGTTGGTGCATAATAATCAAAATTTGTCATCTCTTTGATCTCCTGTTCTATTATCTCTGACTGTGCTCCCGTTTTTTCTGCTCCCGGAACGTGATCATCATTTCTCTGGTGAGACTTAATCCCTCCGGATCATCCGGAATATCCCGGTAATCCACCCACTCTGCAAGAGAAAGCTCCGTCTCATCCAGATGAATCTCCCTCTTCTGTGCCAGATCACAAAAATAACCCAGCAAAAGATTACTGTCATATCCCCAGGGCTGGCTTTTGTAATAACGGATATTTTCTACCGAAAGTCCTACCTCCTCCATGACTTCCCGCTCCACCGTCTGCTCCGCTGTCTCTCCAATTTCCGTAAAACCTGCGATCAACGCATATTTCTTATATTCTCTGTCTGCATATTTGGTCATCAGAATCCGGTCTCCATCTGTCACCCCCACGATCACTGCCGGTGCAATCTTCGGAAATACCATATTGCCACAATCCGGACACTTCATCATCCGAAGGGTTTCATCGTGTACCATTTTATGGGCACACCGTCCACAATATTGATCATCCCGGTACCACACATATAAGTGCCAGCCTGTCGCAGCTGCCAGAACATTTTCCTTCGGAAACAACCGGCGGGTTTCAAACATTTTATGATATCTGTAACCTTCCATCACAGCTTCGCCCAGATCCATCAAAAAATAATCCTGTGTATCTACAGAAAATAGAAAAACAGCCTTCGGAAGCTCCTGTTCCTTCTTCTTGTAATATTCCTTCACCTGACGAAAGGTAAGAAACGTAAGCTCTCCATCCTGCTCCCGGTATAATGCTCCCCCCTCCCGGAAGCTTAAGATCCTGCTGTCCGGCGAAGGCTCCTTTCTGACAAATGTATTATAAAGCTTTTGAGGTAATATATCCTGTATCATTGTTCCGCCTGCTTTCCTGACATATTCTGTACCATTTTCCATATCTGTACTGGTTCTATTTTATAACACCCCTCTCTTTATTACAACCGGAATTGCTCCTCCTATGTGCAGCTGAAATTTTGGAATGCCCTGATCATACTGTGTCAAACTATCTTCCAACACATATCAGAATGCTAAGACAAATTGTTTTGTTTTTGACGAACACAGGGGATAGAAAGACGAGGTATACTATCAACATCACAAGCAAAAAGAATACATTGGCCAATGTAAACATGCAAAAATATCTTCCCTTTTGTGCAGGGTATTCTCTGGCAATATATTGAAAACTGATCAGACTTGCCATTGATGCAATCAATGTTCCCAGTCCTCCGATATTCGTGCCCACGATCAGATTGGGAATTGCGTCCGTAAATCCGGACAGGAGAATTGCTGCAGGCACATTACTCATCACCTGACTGGCAAGCACAGAAGTAACCATTTCTCTTCCGCGGATCATTCTTTCCAAAAACTGTCGAAATACTTCTATCCTCCCTAAATTTCCAATAAAAATAAATAACGCCGCAAATGTTCCAAGAAGCGAATAATCTACTTTCATTAATGTCTTCCTATCAGCTGCGAATGTAAATACCAAAACAAACACAGCGAAAACAGACCATGGAAGAACCCTTCCCACAACAAGGAGTCCCAGAAGAAATAGCACACAATAACACCATAATTTCCACGAAAAAGATATCGATTTTTCAGAGTGTTTTTCCTCGGATAATTGATGTCTCCCATCCTCTTTACTGAAAGTAATTTTATTATCTTGTATATTCTTTATCGTTGTCTGGTCTTGTTTTTGATCATTCCTTGCATATATCCGGCTAATGCCGGATGCCAGCATGATCCATATTATAAGCACCAAAAACGCCATCACAGAATATGGCAGCATAAGCAATATAAATTTTTCAATTCTCATCTGTGCCAATCCAAACAGATACAAATTTTGCGGATTGCCAATGGGGGTCAGCATGCTCCCCAAATTGGCCGCAATGGTCTGCATCACCACAATCCGAAGAATCCATTTTTCATCAAATAGTTCTTTTTTTCTTTGAAGAAGTATCAAGGAAAATGGAACAAACGTAATCAATGCCACATCATTTGTGAGCAGCATGGAAGAAAAAAAGCAAAGCATTACTAAAACAGAAGTAATCGCCATTCTGCCGGATACTTTCCGCAACAGCATCCCGGCAAGACGATCAAATACCCCCAACTGCTGTACCCCTGCCACACAGGTCATCAATCCAAAAAGAATACCAAGTGTCCGAAAATCAATATATTCCGGATATTGCTGATCCGGTGGAATAAATATCATAGAAATTACAGCTAATAAAATAGCAACGACTAAAACGGTTTCTTTTTTGATAAAAATTAGGATTCTTTTCATTTTCTTCCTGCTTTCCTGACTATATTCTATACTAATCCGACATTATCACCTAACGCATCTACAAGCTTTGCTTCACAGCCCCAAAGCTACCACATTAGTTCCGATTCTATTTTATAACACACCTGTCTTGATTACAACTGAAACTGCTCTTTCTGTACGGCGCTGAAATCTCGTTCTGAAGATTTTAATTCTATAAATTTTCGATTCCTTGAATTTTTCTTTCAAACCACTTGATTATTTTGCATACTGTGTTAAACTACTTACCAGCACATATCAGAAGATCCGGAACACAATATTTTATTCCGAACGAATATGTACAATAGAAAGACGAGGAATTTACCAATGATCAATCCAGCTATGATATTTCGTTTAAAAAGCTCATGGGAAAAATTTACGGCTTCCCATCCAAAATTTCCAATGTTTTTACAAGCCGCTGTAAATAATAATGTTCTGAGAGAAGGAACGATTCTTGAGATCAATATTACTACACCGGAAGGACAGAATATTTCTACCAATCTCAAGATCAACCCGGAAGATTTGGAACTGATCGAGGACTTAAAAAATATGACCAGATAATTGTCTGGCCATATTTTTTACTTTCTACTACAAGCCTTCATTTTCAGAAAATGTCGTGTGGGAATCGGCATTTTTATGTCATTATGCTGAATTTCTCCTTATATTTTCGGCACAATGCAGAAATTTATTTTACCTCTCGACACTCTATTGTATGCATGCTATAATCTTAGAAAATCGTATACGATCTATTTTTCAAAATTTCTATTATTTTAACCACAAAATCCAAAAGGTATATCAACACAGTACACATGATCATTGTTTTTTCGAAATGTATAGCATATAATAAATTGAAAGCTTTCAAGGATATTATGCTGTTTCGAAAGAAAGGAGTTTACTTGGGAGCAAAAGACATTACAGAAAAGATTTTGGCAGATTATAATGATGTGTTTGCAGATATTGCAAATGTCCTGTTATTTCAGGGAGAGCAAATGATTTCCCCTGATTCCTTAAAAAATGAAAGAACCATCTCCCAATATAAGTCGGGTAACGACCGGCTTCACGAGCAGGAAAGAGACATACTGAAATCAATGGACAGATGGAAATATAAAAATTGCATTGATTGGCTTTGAGAATCAAACAAATCCAGACAAATATATGCCTGTACGCATTTTTAGTTATGAGTGGTGATAACCGCTACGAAAAAATATCAACATTTTCCAATGAGAAAGGACAGGTGAGGACTATGTGTGATGTTGCTCAAAGATTAGAGGATAAAGGTCGAAGCGAGGGGCGAATTGAGGGGCAAATCGAAGTTCTTGTTACTCTTGTAAAATCCGGTTCAATTACAGTCGATATGGCCGCCGTGATCCTCAAAATAACAACCACCGAGTTTAAGAAATATTTATAGCAACATGTATTTATAAAAACAACCGCTGATCCGGATATGCCGAACCAGCGGTAAATCATCTGCAACTATTCAAAATGCAACATTTGAAAAGCAGTTTACCTGCTAAAAACCTACTCTCTCAATAAATTAAATTACTGGAGAAGAGAAAGAACTCCCTGATTTGCCTGATTAGCCTGTGCAAGCATAGACTGACCAGCCTGCTGAAGGATACTGTTCTTTGAATATGCCACCATCTCTTCAGCCATATCTGTATCACGGATACGAGACTCAGCGGAAGTGGTATTCTCAACAACATTATCCAGGTTAGCGATTGTATGCTCCAGACGGTTCTGTACAGCACCAAGAGCGGAACGCTGTGAAGAAACCTCACTAATAGCCTTACCAATAATGTCAATGGCTGCTGTAGCAGTTACATTAACGTATTTGTCAATATAATCTGCTCCTATTTCTGAGGCCGTTGTATCCGTTGGTCCTGTCTTCTGATACAACTTTGTCTTATATTCTCCTGTTGTCCTACTGCCGTTCCTGGTGTTCCTGCTTTTTTATATAACACTTTTCCTTCTTTGTACTTAAGCTTTCCAGTTTCATCGACTTCTACATACTTATCAATATCAGCTGCCGTAAGAGTATTAGAATCACCAGTGGCATATGTATCCTTATTTGCAATCTGTGATACCGTATTCTTTAATGGATTCTTATATTTTGCTTCATATGTCGTTGTTTTAGACTCAGGATCCCCCTTTAACAGATACGTTTCATTAAACTTTGTAGTCTCTGCTACACGATCCACCTCATCAACCAGCTTGTCAATCTCATCCTGTACTGCCTGACGATCATCCGCAGACATTGTTCCATTGGATGCCTGTACTGCCAGCTCGTTCATTCTCTGAAGCATACTGTGCACTTCTGTCAGAGCACCCTCAGCTGTCTGTACTGCCGAAACGCCATCCTCGGCGTTGGTAGATGCCTGATCCAGACCACGGATCTGCTTTCTCATCTTCTCGGAAATTGTAAGACCTGCGGCATCATCTGCTGCACGGTTGATCCGGTAACCGGAAGAAAGCTTCTCGGTTGATTTTGCAAGGGAACCTGTAATCAGGCCCAGCATTCTGTTTGCGTTCATTGCTGTAATGTTGTGTTGTACTATCATAGTAATTACCTCCTTGTTTGAACACAGCACATCCGTGTGCCGTGTGTGTATAAATTGTCCCGCTTATGCCTATCCGGCATACTGGCGGGTGTTACGCTGTTTTAGTTTACGATATTTTTCCGGTGGATCCGGCTCTGCATAGTAGTTGTTCTGCTCTGCCGCCTCCGGATGCATCCCCTCATACACTTCACTCCGCATAATGTCTACATCCCGTGGTGCATCCACCATGATCTGCAGATGATTTTTTGAGCCTCCCAGAAAGACAATCTTGATGTTGTCGCCAATCATCAGATATTCCTCCGGGCTTACTGTAAGTCTCAGCATGGAAAGCTTCTCCTTTCTATCTCTTTTTATCTGCGAAGTCCAAAAGGATTTCAGAAATGAAATAAAAAAAGATACAATTTCTAACAAAATGTTGTATTCAAGGTATAATGATGCTGTAAATTGATCAATAAGTTGTGCATTTTTGTACAGAAGGAGGACACATGGGAACTACAAATCCAATCAGGGGAAAACGGGAACTGGAAAAATTCAAGAATTATTATTTAGAAAAGGAGAAGTACCGAAATTATCTGCTGATCATTATGGGATTAAATACGGCTCTGCGAATCAGTGATATATTAAAATTACGCTGGAATGATGTATACGATTTTCAGAACAAACGATACCGATCACATATCTGTCTTGTGGAACAGAAAACAGGAAAAAAGACCATGATCGCCGTAAATCATTCCCTGCATGAAGCACTGGTAATGTGCCGCAAGGATCGAAACGAAGAGGATTTCCTGTTTTGCACACATTCGGACCCATCACATGCCATCAGCCGTTATCAGGCCTACCGTATTATCCGCCGTGCCGCCGAAGGATGTGGACTGGAGGGACATATCAGTTGTCATTCCCTGCGTAAAACCTTTGGTTATCACGCCTGGAAGCAGGGCGTTCCACCCGCAATGCTGATGAATATATACAATCATTCCTCTTATCAGATTACAAAACGGTATCTTGGAATTGAACAGGATGATATGGATTATGTCTTTCGGAAAATCGATCTTTAAAGCGCACCGGACGGCATTTGTTCATTCTATATAGAGAAGATAACAGATTAATTTCACAATTTTTTATAATAGGGGTTAAGATTCCTCACTTACTGTCGATATAATTTGTGTAAACAAAAATGCAACATTTTGTTAGAAAGTGTTGCATTTTTTGTATGCTATTATGCAGAATTCAGATGTCAATATCAGGAAACAAAAAACGAATATTTTCTTATTCCATTCAAAAAGAGCCATATAACAATGATCTCCACTGTTATATGGCTCTTCAAAATGTAGAAGTGCAATCAAAAATATCTACCTTAGATTCCCATTAAAATGTATTATTTTAATGTACCGGAAATTGTAACAGAGATGCTCTTCTTAGGCATCTTCTTGCAGCTTGCTGCTTTGTACTTCTTCTGAGAATACTTATTCCAAGTATTAACGACCATTACCTGTGTGTTGCCGGTCTTAACACCCGGATCCGGAGTAAGTGTAGGGTTCTTGATGGTCTTTACTGTAGAACCGTCAATCTTTAATGTTGCAGATGTTACTTTGAGTTTCTTCTTGTCCTTACCTGCAAGGCTTGTGTCTACATAAATGCTGTTCCAGCCGCCATCCTTTGCAAAGGATTTCAGTTTCGCACCGGAAGCGGTTACTGTTACAGTAAAGCTGCCTTTCTTGATGGTTGCGTTAGAAACCTTAATTCCCTTGATGGATGCTTTCTTGTTTCCATTCATAACACCCTTGCTGCGGTTTGAGTCGTCGTGGTTAGAAAGTACACCATTATAGCTCTTGCTTGCGAAGCAAAGATATGCAGTTGCGCTGGATGCAGCGTCAGCCTTCTTGGAAACCTGTGGTACAGCAACAATAGAAGAAGCTGCAACAGTTGCTGCTAATGCAACAGAAAATACTCTTTTTGCTACATTTGATAATCTCATAATATTGCCTCCTTAATAAGTATATAAATTTGCAAATCCATAATAGCACACTCATATTTTCCTGTCAATAATTGCGAGTGCAAAATCCGTGGAAAATAGCGGAAAAATCGGCATTAAACTATATTTTGTGCGGCGTTATTTTTTCTATTTGAAATAGATTTATTCAATCAACACATCTGCCCCTTTTGTGACATAAAAATGCCGGATTTCTGCCATATTTTCTTCACTGTTTGAACACAATTACCGCGCCAGAAAATCTGTGATCTCCGCAATATATAAGGTATGATAATCTTTGTCTGCATACCATTTTTCATCAATCTCCGAATCAAGAAACTCCTCCGGCTTAAGTTCTGTAGCAGACATGGCTCGGCAGATCAATACGAGATTCGCCTGATCCACATATGGAACACCATTCTGATAATTGATCTCTACGCCTGCTTCTTTAATCTTATCCTCTGTGCGTCCGGACACCGTTCCCAGATATTTGAGCATATTGCGATACTTCTCTCCCAGAAATGACAAGGAAAAGGTTCCCTCTTTATCAATAAATTCTTTTGTATAGCGGCTTTGACGAATTACAATAAAAGCAGCATTTTTCCCCCACATAACACCCATGCCACCCCAGGAAGCTGTCATGGTATTTACCTTCTCCTCATTTCCTGCTGTTACCAGCATCCATTCCTTTCCAATCTTATCAAATGGACTACACTCCATCATATCGGCTGTAAATGACTGAAAACTATGCATAATATTCCTCCATTCTGCAGATGCTCTGCAACTATATTTTTTGATAATATGCGGATTCCTTCTCCCGGATCTCCGCTTTATCTATAGTATATATTTTCCGCATATTTTTGACAAGCTCTCCATAAAATGATAGGATAACGCTGATAGACGAATTTCACAGAAATCGAGGTTTTTCTTATGAAAATAGAGATGCATGCACATACCGGTGAGGCAAGTCCCTGCGCCAATGTTTCTGCCGGGCAGATTCCTGTTTTGTATCAACAGACGGGCTATGATGCCATTGTGATCACGGATCACTACTGTAAATGGGCTCAGGAACGAAGTGGAGCAGAGACAGCTGAAGCTTACGCACAATATTTCTTAAATGGATACCGGACTGCTAAGGCTGCCGGAGATAAAATCGGCTTTCCTGTTCTTCTGGGAGCAGAGGCGAATCTGCCGGGCAGTCCCAATGATTATCTGCTTTATGGCATTACCGAGAAGTTTATTCTGCAGCATCCGGATCTTCACGAAATGACTCTGAAGGAGCTTTATGCACTTTGTCAGAAGGAACAGATCCTTCTTTTACAGGCACATCCTTACCGGACGTACTGTACTCCGGCTGATCCGGCTTATCTGGACGGTGCCGAGAGCTACAATGGTAATCCAAGGCACAATAATCAGAATGAGCTTGCCAAAGAATGGTCGCAAAAATATCATATGATCCAATCTTCCGGAAGTGATTTTCACGAGCTGGAGGATGTGGCAAAGGGCGGCATTGAAACCTCCATACCTGTCACAGATACCCGTGCACTTTATCAGGTGCTGCGTTCCGGGAACTACAAGCTGCTTACCTCTTAAGCTGTCCCATTTAAACTAAACTATTTTTACACTTTGATGAAACTATATCGTTTCACAATGCCTATGTAATGAATCATCGGGAAATGAGGAAAAGAGATGAAAAAAAATGAGAATCTGAATAAGATGCGGGAAATGTTTCTCCGCTTAAAAAATCAATGGAATGAAGAACCAAAAGCAGTTCCGCAGGTTATCTACCGTAAAGGAAAGCTCCTTGGCTTTAATCTTCTGGATACAGCGGTATCTGCGTATGCCGGACAGGCCGCATTTATGATGATCCTGTCTTTTTTTCCTTTTACCATGTTTATGCTGGTTCTGTTACAGCGTCTGCCACTATCCCCGGAGCTTTTAATTACCGCTGTGGAGGCATTTCTTCCGGAATCATTTCGTAAATTTATGGCAGATATTATTAATGGCATCTATACAACACAGACCTCATCCTTGCTGCCTGTGACTGTTATTGCCGCCTTATGGCTTGGATCAAAGTCTTTCCTTTCCATTATCTACGGTCTGAATTCCGTGTATAAGATTCCCGAAACACGAGGATACTTTACCCTACGTCTCTGGGCAATGATTTACACTTTGCTTTTTGCTCTGCTGATCATTGCAACTCTTGTGCTTCTGGTATTTGGTAATCAGCTTTTTCTGCGGATCACCAAAATCTTTCCGTTGTTGACCCATATCCTGCTTCCCATTATCAGCTTTCGTTCCACCGCAGGTTTTTTCATTATGCTCCTTTTCTTTACCGGTATGTATGTACTGATCCCGAATCATAAGCTGCACGGCTATGTCTCAGACTATGTTCCTTCAGATGAGATTGCAGGAAGCACGATCACACCAAACCGCGTTACTTTTATCAGCCAGTTGCCCGGTGCGATCACCGCTACCATTGGTTGGCTTGGTTTTTCTTATCTTTACTCCTTTTATGTGGATCACATCAGTAATTATTCCTCCATCTACGGAGCCATGACCACCATCGCCCTGCTAATGGTATGGCTTTATGCCTGTATGTATATCCTCTTCTTTGGTGGCTGGTTAAATGAAATGGTCCGTCGTTTTTTCAACTGATATTACCGAACCCCACAATGACTGTAATAATGCTGTAAAATTTCTTTATAGCTTTTCCCCTGTCTTGCCATTTCCCCGGCGCCATTCTGGCTCATTCCCACGCCATGACCAAGACCTCCTCCCATCAGTGTAAATACAACTTTTCCATCCTCTGTTCCGTCCAGAACGGTAAAAGCTGCACTTGGCAGCATAGAAAGCACTACCTTCTCACCTGATTTCTTTTTCAAGATCTCGGTTCCCGCCGGATATAACTGCTGTCTGATCTTTTCCTGACCTTCTAATGTGACCCGGCCTTTTGTCCCGCTGACCCGAAGGCTGCGGATCAGTCCGCTTCTGCCCCGTTTCAATATCCTGATCTTTTCCGCCTTACCAATCCCAAGCTTTGCTCCCAGCGTTTCTGCCGGAAGCTTTACCTGCCAGCGATACCAGTCATAACCGGAATCATATGTCTCTATGGAATCCTTTGTAATAAAATCATAAAATCCCGACTCCTGCCGCAGGCTCTGTCCCGGAGTCTTTCCAACTCTCTGAAAACGGATCGGATAATTCTGCCCGGCATTTCCACCCCAGGCTTCCTGCTCGGATGCACTGTATCCCCAGGATGTAGAATAATAATATGTGGTGATGACCTTATTGCCGGAATATACCATTTTCCCGGCAGTTGACCTGACCGCTTTTCTGGTGCGTGCATCTTCTCCGGACATATGATACACCTGAAAAGATGTGGTATCATCCACATCTGCGCCATACGCTTTATAGCTGTTGGAACGCATCTGTCTCCAGGCAAAGGAGCGGGCACAGACCGCCTGCGCCTTTAATGCCTCCATAGGGTATGCGGACGGCATTTCACTTGGCACAACTCCATACAAATATTCCCGCAATGTCAATGTATTAACTAAAAGCAGGCCCTGCTTTTTCTTTACAATCTTCATCGTTCCACGATATACCGGATTTTTGCCCGATCTTGTGATCGAAACGACCTTTATTCTTCCTTTGGAACAGGAAATGTCAACCTTATTCCCGATATGATGACGTCCCTTTGCTGCAAAGGTTACCGTCTGCCCTTTTGCATAACATTTTTTTCTTCCATTTTGTGATACCACGAGCTCCCCTGTTCCACGAATCTGAATGGTATCATGATAAATACTGTTCATTGCATCGTTTGTCAGAAGAACACGGATCTTATCCTGATCCTTTTTGGTGGAAACCTTCTTCGTTTTCGACGGTTGATGCGTAAGCTCTTTCCATTCCTTCTGAAAGAGTCCCTTTCGGTGACAGTCATAAATAATACATACCAAAAAAAGCACCGACAATGTAAGTAAAAGCCATAGCCGGCGCCTCATTTTCTGTTTATTTGTTTTTTTTCGTGTTGAGCGAACTTTCCTTCTTTGCTGTACCATTCGTTTTCCTTCTGTCATTTCTGCTTCAACTTCATATATCAACAAAATATATCAGATATTTTCCAGCGTCCATGCTTGTTTCGTTACTCGAATCTAATATATTCCGGCAACCTGTCTTTTATGAATAATGACGCCTCCTGTATAAAACGCAATGCTCTTTCATAGGTGTAATATACCGGCTGTTCCGGCACCGGAGCCTGGTCAAAAAAGAACTGGTGAACCCATTTTCTGCTATCTGCCAGCTCCTGTGATGTGATCATATCGAAGGCTGCCGTTTCCCGGATACTGCATTGATCCTCACAAAGCAGGCATCTCCTCATTTCATCCATCCCCGGATATTCCACGCCCAGCCGGAAATCAATCTGATTTACATCATAAGTAAAATGCTCAAAGGTCTCTGCATCCCGGTCGGTCAGACCCCGCACGGCAATCTTTTCCATAAACTCCGGCCGCACTGTTTTCATAAAGATCTCATCTGTCAGAATATGAGTAATATAACCAAGATATAAATCTCTGTCCAAAGACGGATCAGACAACATTTTCCTCGAAAACTGCCGTATTCTCTGATGAAAAAGCTGTAGGTTGGACGGAGCAGTAAACTCCCGGTCCGGTATTCCATCACGGAAATGTGTATGCATTTTCATGGGACGTGTGTACCCTTTCCGGGACATAATTCCATCCGGTGCCAGATTTCCTAATACAAAATGAACCGGATCTTTTAATTGGAGTAAGCTGCCATCAGCCGCTTTATCTATATGAAGCAGTTCTACAGTCACTGCCAGATGCTCTACCGATCCCGCCATATAAAAACCAGCCTTTCAAAAACAATATTGCGATCTGCGATGCTGTCAGCTCCGGGAACTATCCGTTTACTGATTCACCGTCACCAAATTTTATTTGCGCTTCTGTAATGCCTGATTCGCCGTCTGTACCAGATAGCCCATTGCAATGCCCGGATAATTTCCTGCCGCTGTTTCTCCTGTGAGCATCAATGCATCTGCACCATCCAACACCGCATTATAAATATCCGATACCTCCGCTCTGGTTGGCACCATTGCCTCCTCCATAGAATGAAGAAGCTGTGTCACTACCATAAACGGTTTGCCTGCTTTTTTGCATCGTTCACTGATATCCTTCTGGATCGCCGGAAGCTCCCAAAGAGGAACTGCCATTCCAAGATCTCCTCTGGCAATCACGATCATATCACTCTCCTGAATAATCTCATCAACTGCCTCGTAACCCGCCAGATTTTCAATCTTAGAAAAGACCCGGATATCTTCCACACCTTCTGCCTGCAGCGTCTTTCTCAAATTAATTACATCCTGTGCTCCACGCACAAACGGAAGCATCACACCGGTCACCCCTGCTTCCTGAGCATTATGAATATTGGCCATATCTGCCTTTGTCAAAGTCGGCAGCTCCAACTCCAGTCCGGGAATTGTGATACTTTTCTTGGATTTCAGAACACCGCCGCGCACAACAATACATTCTGCATAATTTTCTTTTGCCTTTTTGACCTTCAACAGAAGCTTGCCATCATCCACCAGAATTTCCTGTCCCTTTTCCAATGATGTTCTGATCTGCTTGGAAAGCTTAATACCACCCTTTCCAAGAATAACCTTTTTGCCCTCCTCCAGAATAATAGGCTTCTTCAGCTTACCAATTCGAAGCTCCGGTCCCTGCAGATCTACTAAAAGCTCCGGTTTTATGTCACACCGTTTTGCAGCACGGCGCATATTCTCCAGCCATTCCTCTCGATCATCCAGATCCTGATGCGAGAGATTCACCCGCACTCCCGTCATACCGGTACGAAACATTTCTTCCAATGTTTTCTCACTCTCACAAGCACTTCCCAAGGTGCCATAAAATTCGATCTTATTCTTCATTATCGTCTCCATTCCGCAGATTTCTGCGTGATCCTTTCCAATAACCATACCTTATTACTATAGACCATTTCTACTCAAGAAAAAAGGACTTGATTTTTTATCTTAAATACGATAGAATAATGTCCAGTGCTGAAATAGCTCAGTTGGTAGAGCACTTCACTCGTAATGAAGGGGTCGTCGGTTCGAGTCCGATTTTCAGCTTCGAGAAAAAGCCTTGGAAACGTAGAGTTTCCGGGGCTTTTGTCGTTTCCAGGCAACTTTCTGATTTGTCGATTGAAGCCCAAAACAGCCGAAAAGGCATTCCGTTTTCCATTTTAATTTGGAAAACTTTTTGGAAAATCAAAGATCATTCTCAGTGCAGTGATTTGCATAGCAATCACATTTTTAAGGAGGATGATACCTATGAGTAAAAGAAGACATGGAGAAGGCTGCTGGGATAGCATCTCAGCAAAAGGAATCACCTACAAACGATTTCGTATTGATGGGCAAAGCTTTACCGGCAAGACAGAAAAGGCATGTAAAGCAAATACCTAAAATGGAAGAATGGTCAAAAAACCAACCTGACAGACAAAAAGACAACTGTCAAACAAGTAGCACTAGAATGGCTTGACAGCAAAAAAAACATATCAAATCATCAACTTATGATGGATATGAATACTTTGTCACTGATATTCTAAGCAAAAACAATGATGCATCCAGTGATTTAGGTTCAGCACAGATATTAAACGTAACCAATAAACAAATCCAGCAATATGTAGATGGATGGGCGGATTTTCTTTCTAAAAGCAGCATAAAGAAAAATAAAGCTCTGCTCAGACAAATCTTCAAAATGCCAAAAGGGAGGGCATTATCTCGATAGATCCCACAGAGGATATCATTATCCCAAGTGACAACAATATTGTTACAAAAACAAAAGAGCATGTGTTTATCAGCACAGATGATAGACGGAAATTAGAATCAGAAATGAATAAGACCTTTCGCAACGGCGTTCCTATATATGGTAATAATGCAAAAATGGTTATCTTCCTGTTACATACAGGATTACGTTTCGGAGAACTTACTGCCTTGAAATGGAAAAATGTCCATCTTAATGACAATAAAATCTTCATTACAGAAAATAGCCCTATTATAAAGAATCGTGACAAAAGCCTTCATAAAGCCTATGTCCTCGACAACACTACCACAAAACGGAAAAATAGTGAACGTTATGTCCCTTTGTCAAACAAGGCACATGCAATCATCCAATACTTCTATGATAACTATGGTCATAAGAATGATGATCTGGTCTTTGTTTCAGAGAAAAATACTCCTGCCAACCGAAGAAATGTAAATAGAACACTCAAAGGCATGCTAGTCTCTGCCGGATAATATAAAGCATTCTCCTCAAAGATTGCTCCTACATTGCTTACGAACATGCTCGATTTCTTCAAAGAGTTTTCATCTCCAAAAAGATCAAACATCTTCCGACCAATACTGATCGCCTCACCGCATGTGATCTGATCCACCGTATAGGAGCTTTCCGTTACCGTGATCTTTGCATTCGGGATTACTGAGTGGATGATCTTCTCAATCTCATCCGCAAACAGTAATAAATTCACATTTTCTCTCGCACTCCGGCTCGCAAAGGAGTATGTCCTCATCTGCTTTTCCTGTTGTTCTACCTGTTGTGTTACAGCGTCTTTCATTCGCTTTCACCTCTTTCTATATATTTAATTTTATGTTAATAGAAATTGGTGATAAATCATCGTTTTTGAAATACATCACTGCACTGCCGGACAATATTTTGCAGCCGTTTTGATCTGCGTTATCATGAAAGGGAAATCTCGTCTTCTGCTGATGTAGTCTGATAATTCTCTGAACAAGACTGTTATATCTGGTTTACATCTTGTCACCAGATCGACTGCATTTATGATAAAATGAATATGCAGATTTTCCGTATTGGTATGAACCGCATAAACCGACTGATAGTTATGCAAGAAATCCGTAGAATCACTAATATATATGCCGTTCTGCGAACAGCAACCATTCTGATCATGGTAGCTGTATTCCTATTCAAATATTATTTATCTCCCCGATCAACACCTTTTTCCCTTCAAACGCAAAGCCGTAATGACAGATCCGGTCTGCAGAAATGCCCTGTGCCAGCAACTCGGCATCATAGTTTTTCTCCTTGATCTGATATAATGCAGACTGTACGGTGTCCTGCAGGGATGACTCTTCGTCCGGTTCATGCACCTTAAATTCAATCACGATTGCTTTATCCTGCTGATTTAACGGCATAAGCATGACATCGTATCGTCCGTATCCGCTTTCGCGGTTCGAACGAATCTGATATCTTTCCCGCAGATCCGCAAGCAGTCCTAAAACAAATCCATGATAAAACCGCTCCGGCTGAGTTTTCCTGGAAGGTCTTCTCCCGGTATCAAAGCTGCTAAATGTCGTAAGTGCCACATCATTCATATAAATATTCATTTCCTTTAGACTGCCCTTTAACATAGCTTTTACAAAATCATTATAATTGGCATCCTGATTCTTAAACCACCCTGCAAACATATTTTCAAACATGCTTTCTGTTTCCAGATTGGTAATCGTGAGATGGTACCACGGTTTATTTAACATTCCACGATACTCCACCTGATCGGCTTTTAAATATCCACTTGCAAGCAGAAGACTCCAGATTGCATTTTCATCCTGATCAAGCTGATTATAAACAATCTGCTCGTCAAAATTCACCACGATCTCCTGTCCTTTCAGCAGATCCTCCATCTTCTCCTTCACATCCACAGATGCCGTCCGGATCAGCCGGCTCACAAGTCCGTTAGAACTGGTCGCAGCCCAGTAAGCACGCAGCTTTTTCTCTTTCAGATAATTGGTAATAGACCACGGATTATAAATATCCCGATACTCTCCGAAAGTAAAACCATCATACCACTGCTTTACCTCATCCTTTTTGTCAGACATCTCATATTCATCCAATGCCGCAAAGACTTCCTCCTCTGTAAAACCGAAACAGTCTGCATACAGATCCGAGGTCGTTGTTACAACACGCAGGTTATTCAGATCTGAAAAAATAGACTCCTTAGACACTCTGGTAATGCCTGTCATAATGGCACGCTCCAGATAAGGATTCGTCTTAAATGTTGCATTAAACAGACTTCTCACAAAACTCGTAAATTCATCCCAGTATCCCTGAATGTAAGCTTCCTGCATCGGAGTATCATATTCATCCAAAAATATAATTACCTTTTTATCATAGTATTTTTCCATCCACTCTGCCAGATTTCTCAACGAATCCTGTGCCGTTACATCATCCATACTGACTACAACATTATCATAGCGCTCCCGTTCCCTATTATCAAAAATATCCGTATCAATCAGGTATTTGTTTTCTCTGTAAACTCTTGCTATTTCCCCTTTAACCTGTGCCTTGGCCTCTTCCAGATTCCCTGCTTTCACCGAAGCAAAGCTCAGAAAGAGCACCGGATATGTTCCCTGCAGCTGTCGATACTTCTCTTCCTTCCAGATAGACAGTCCGGCAAACAGATCTGCCCGGTTGGCATATTTATTCGAGAAGAAACACTCCAGCATGCTCATATTTAAGGTCTTACCAAAGCGGCGGGGACGGGTGATCAATGTTACCATGTCCTGGGATTCCCACCATTCTTTAATAAAATGGGTTTTATCGACAAAATAGCAGTTTCTTTCTCTCAGGTCTGAAAATCCCTGTATTCCTATACTGATTGTTTTTTTCATACACTCACCTGCTCTCTATACATTATCCTAAATTTACGCACGTTTTCTCTTGCGTCTATTATAGCGGTATTCCATATAGGATACAAGTCAAATCAAAAAATTAAAAACATCTTTCAGCTCACCATTCTTTTCTTGTTTTTGTGATCATTTTGCAAAAGCAATACCATTTTAAGGCTTTTCATTCAAAATCTAATGCTTCTTTCATGGATTCTGAATACGACTTTTTTTATATAATTATTCATAACTGTTAACCTAGCACAAAAGGAGGATTTTACATCTTGCGCACAGTTTTACCATATATCCAGAAAATGGGCGGACAAATTTTATACCTCGTTTCACGTACTATTCTGGAATCGCAACTCAGAGAGGAGATTCTGGATGCCGCCCTTAGCGATTATTCCCGTTCAGATGAAACTTTAGACTCCATAACCGTTTGGACATATCATCGTCTGGCAAAATTATGCGTCCACCAGCTCCTACCACATTTTGATGTGATTGTCTGCGATGAGGCGCATTTTTTTCTGACGGATTCCACATATGCAATTGATGAAGTTGCACTTTCCTACGATTGGATCACACAACAAAAATGTCCGAAAATATTATTGAGTGCAACGATTGATTCAATTTTTCATTATATGAAAGATCACTTGGAACTATCCGTCGACAGGGTCATTCATCCTAATAGCATGCAGATTAATATATCCGGTTCCAAATCAGCGATACGTTATCATGCAGAACCTGATTATTCCTCTCTGTGCGTCAAATACGTCACAAAGAATGCTGAAATTGTAACTTTATGTGAGAAAAACAAGAAGGAAAAAAAGAAAAAAAGCCTGATTTTCGTAAGTTCAAAAGAAACTGGGGAAAAAATCTTACAGGAGCTTCAATTGAAAAAGGTGAGAGCCATTTTTTTAACTGCCGATAACAAGGAGCTTGAGGAGCAAGCAAAAACGATTCGAACGATATCCGAAAAAAGCCGTTTCGATTCTGACGTCTTGATTGCCACTGCAGTTTTGGATGTAGGTGTGTCCATTAAAGATCCCGATGTCAATCAAATCTTCATCAGATCTTATAACTCCGAGGAATTTTTACAAATGCTCGGACGGCTTCGGGTACCGACTGATGCAAGGTATGAAGGCATTACACTTTTCATACATAAAATCCGCAACAAGATGTCGATCATCGTCTGGGGCAAGAACGGACATACCTGCAAATTTTAGAAAAAGCTCGTCATTCTCAAAATTTAGATCACGATATTGCGAGCAACGAAATCATGTTCGCCGATAATTGTAATCCGGGAATCTATAACGCTTCCCATCTACGTCGTATGCTTCTAAGTCCGCTTGCACTCCATCGGCATCGTGAGCTTTTCAAAAGGTATAAGGGCATTAGCAACGCAATGTCAGACAATCCTGACGCCTTCTTGCTTTTGCAACTGCGCTGGCTTGGTCTTGAGGAGGATTATGACGTTGTAAATTACGTTGCTAATGACGTTCGGGAAGAAATCTGTAAGGAAGTATTTCTCAACAGAGAATTGAGCGAAGCAAAAAAATAAACCACCTGCTGTGCGGGTGGTTAGAATAGCTTAAGCGATGTGCAATGACAAACTCATTTGTTATGATAATGATGGTCTGCCAACCACATTAAAATACAAAGGAGGACTGAGAATATAACCAAATGACTCTGAAAGAATATGTTGACCCGTTTACGGGTGAGCCAGTAAAGAAAAACAAATAAACAAAGCCCAGGGGGCTTAGTAGGTGACTGATGTTGCGGTTGGCGGACTGTTCGGTGAGTCTTCTATATCTTCCAAATCCGGTAACACGCATTTACCTTCGCCGTACCGCCAGTGAACAGCAGGAACTTGTAGATAAAATTGTAACTTGGTAAAAATATTGAGCCGTCCTCAAATGAGGACGGCCAGTATGTTAGACAAGAGAAGCATCTGAAATCATATTAAGTTGTTTGTATACTGTAGATATTTGCTCAACAATTCTTACTTGTTCTTCTAATGGCGGAATAGGGAAATATGAATTTTCTAAATAGTCCTTGCCAATTCGCTGTTGTCCTACAGCGCCTGTAAACTCTTGCTTGCCTTTACTAATAAACATTGACGATTTAACGTAAGCTAGAACATATTCAGGTAAAATAGTAGATTCATATGGTCTTAAAATGTGAAGTTCAGTCGTTCCTGCTCCGTAGCCATTTTTAAGATTTTTGAAAATTACAGATTTTCTATTCTCAAAGCACGGTGTAATTTTTGCTATGCCAATATCTCCTTCCATAAAATGAGTAAAACCTGATTTAACCTTTCTCCAGACACGTTCTTCAGATGTGTGCTTTCCACTAAATCCATCATCTATTAGCGGCATTGGAATAAAAGAAACTTCCAATAAATCTTCAATTTTGTTGCGGGGATTTACTTGAAAAATATCTCCGATTTTTGCCCATTCCCACGAGTCTGGAATTTTATATGGCAATTCATTTGTGATTTCTATCGCTTTAGATTCAGTCCTCAGATAATAAGAGTTATCATCACCTTTGAAGATGACAGATTCCTTCTTATTACGCTTGATTTTGCCTTGCTTGATAAGTTCTTCTTTTTCGGCACGGATACGCTCAATCAAAACAGAAGCCGGTTCATCGTCTGGATTTTGCGGCACAAGCTTACCACGAATGGCAAGGTCAAGGATTTTCGATTTTGCTGTAGAAATCAAAGTATGCAAATCTTCTTTTTCATCAACAATAGTGTTGATAATCAAAAGTGTATTATTTGCTTTTTCACATATTTTTGTTTGCTCGCTGGAAGGTGGTAAAGGCAAGAGCGCACTTAACACAATTTCGCGTCGAATACCTGGAATTATTCCATTTGCTTGTGCGGTTATTTTATCAAGCATAGCGGATATGGCAATGTATAAATAATGAGGATGAACCGCTGTAGTACATCTCAGTGCCATGATTTGTCTAGCAATGTGTGCATCTGTAATATCACAGAAAGCCATCTTTCCTACTCCAGAACCTTTAACTGTTAGCAAAAGATCACCTATTGTTGCATGTGTTGTAGGTGTAGTCGTCCAACGGTTTATCAAGACTTTTCCTTGTTCAAGATTACTTGCACCTGTAATATAAGGAATTCCATCACCAGTATCATTATAACGATCTGGTGTTAAGTCTTGTCCCGAGTACAACTCAATGACATCTGAATAGCGGCACCATTCCCATCCCTCCGGCACTTCAAACGGTATCTCATCCTCAATACATTTTACAGTTCCATCCTGAAACTTCTCATAATGCAAATTATCCTCACCTTTAAAGATAATTGTATCATTCTTAATATCCTTTTTCTTGAGCTTACCTTCCTTGAGCATCTGCTGCTTCTGTTCTCTGATGCGTTCCAACAACACCTCTGCCGGTTCATCATTTGGATCCTGTGGAACAAGTTTGCCACGGATAGCAAGATCAAGTATTTTTTGTCTTAATGCTTTTGTATCCATTACTCCTCCACTTCTCCAATCAGTTGTTCCAATTCTGAAACTGCCTTGGCAATATTCTGAGATTTTTCTTTAATCTGATCAAGTAATTCCGCAAGTGTATAATTATCTGTATCAGATTCTGTCTTCATCCATGTAATATCAAGACTCGTCTTATCTCTTGCAAGAATATCCTGAATTGAGAACTTACGCCATCTTCCATTTGGATTTTCTTCACTATATGTTTCTTTTCGCTTGCTTAAGTCTCCATCCGCATAGCATGTTATAAAATCATCAAAGTGCTCTGGCTTTAAAGGATTAGTTTTCCCAAATGAAGGCATATCATTTCTAAGATCATAAATCCAGACTTCTTTTGTATTTCCCTTGTCTGTTTTTCCACGAGTAAAGAAAAGTACATTTGTCTTAACACCCTGCGCATAGAATATTCCGGTAGGAAGACGCAGAATTGTGTGCAAATTGCACTTATCTAATAAATCCAGTCTAATTTTCTCGCCATCACCATCTGCAAATAACACATTATCCGGCAAAACAACAGCCGCTCTTGCTTTTCCGTTGTTTTTCAGACTGCGATAAATATGCTGTAAAAAGTTTAACTGTTTGTTACTTGTAGGATAAGTAAAATCATCACGTGTAGCACGTTCTCCACCTTTCTTAGTTCCAAAAGGTGGATTTGTCAGAACCAGATCGTAATCATGCATTGATTTTCCAATATTTGAAAGTGTATCTCCTAATATGATGGGAGCTTCAATATCATGGAGCATAGCATTCATCAATGCTAAACGATGTGTATCATGTACAAGCTCACAGCCTGTAAATGCTTCCTCCCTCTCAAATCTCGCCAAATCTGCATCTTCAATATCAAAAAAATTATCTGTATACTCTGCAACATACTGATGAGCAGCAATCATAAAACCAAATGTTCCACAGGCAGGGTCATTACATCTCTCTCCTACTTGCGGTTTCATAAGTTTTGTCATAACATCAATCAAAACACGTGGAGTAAAATACTGACCTGCACCTGATTTCTTTTCATTAGCGTTCTTCTCAAGTAATCCTTCATATAGATTTCCAAGTCCTTCTTCCCTTGCCGAATACCAATCAAGACTGTCTATCGTAGCTATAATTTTCTCAAGATTCTTAGGCTCATCAATATTTGTTGCTGCACCCTGATATATTTCACGAATTCTTCCTGTGCCATTATCCCCCAGTTCTGATAACAGTTCCTTGTAAAATTTTTTTAGTTCTATTCCACTTTTAGCCTTCAATTCATCCCAACGATATTTCTCCGGAATTTGTTCTTCTGTTCCAGTTTCCTTCGCCATTTTCAAAAACAAAATATATGTTAACTCTGTAACATACTGGTGATATGTGATGCCATCATCTCTTAATACATTACATAAATTCCATAATTTTGATACAATTTCTTGTGTTGTCATGCAACATTTCCTCCGTCATCATACAAATATTCATTTAATTCAAGCACAATGCTTTCAAGGTTATTCTGAAATACTTTATTTATCTTTTTGAAGCCTCCATAGCTTGCAAATCTGCTATCTTCATCAAATACCTTAATATTCATTACCGATTCCCCTAGCAGATATTTTTCAATGCGGGATATCCAGCTCTGCTCCTGCTTTGAGAAGTTATGTTTCTTTCTAAGCTTCTCAATAGCTCTGTGAATACGGGCTTCATGACTAATAAGCGTTGAGCCAATTGCATATCGTCGAATCAAACTTATAATAGGTGACTGCTTTGTTGCAAGTAAGACTTGACAAAGCGAACAAATATTCTATATTTGACAACAGAGATTCTATACCAAAAACAGAAAATGTGAATGCACAAATGAAGTTCAAACCCTTGTGGTTTGGGCTTTTTCTAATTTTAATAGAAACTTGAGAACAATAATTTTCAAAAAGTCAATTATCAATTTGTAATGTTTTTTGAAGGAAAAAGTTCACAAAAGCATTTAGGCAATATTTACAAATTTTTTGAAAAAGGAATAGTTTCGCAGGAGTAACTACGTGGCAATCGAGTAATATCGGTTGCTTTTTTATGTTTGCGCGCCATGGGCGCGCTCTAACGGGTGCAAGTCCCGAATACGCCCAGATAGCGGGAAGTGTATAGCCGAACAGCCAGGGTGTCTATTGTGAGGTAGAACCTGAAGGAAGCTGTAAGCAAATCTCTGGTCCGACGAACAGAAATCACATATCTTATGTTCTTGTATTTAAACTTTCCAGATTTGGAAGAAATGCGGCAGATGTACTTGCAACATTACAAGTAATGCAGGATTTTGGAGTGAATCTGATTTGTGTGGAGGACGGAAGTAACTATAAGGACTTTTATTATTATGGCTGCAAGCACAGAAACATGAGCAGAGGTCGTAAATGTGATTACAAAAAGCAGGTGCATGAAGAAATGCTGGATGTTTCTGTTACAGAGGTGATAGTAAACTGGTTAGTAATCCTAAATTTTCGGATTTAATCCGCAGCAAAATAAATATGGAAGTAGATACTGGTGCATTAGATTAGAAAATAGAAAATTATAAAATACAATAAAGAAAACTATATTATAATAAAGATACTATTTTAACAGATATTTATTCTCTTGATTATGAGGATAAGCATTATCAGCGAAGAAAAACAGATTTAGAGAACCATTTGCACAAGACTTATGATAAAATAGATGAAGCAGAGGAATTGCTGGTATCTGCAAAGGCTAAGAAACGCTCTCTGCTGGCAGATAAGATTACAGGGGATACATTACAAGGCACTCATTTTTTTTGATAAATTGTATGCTCAAATGAACGAAGCAGAGAAACGGGAGTTCCTGTCGCAGTTAGTGGATAATGTACAGATTTACGAATAACGCAAAGAGAATGGTCAGTGGCTGAAATTCATAGAATTTAAGTTGCCGATTATGGAAAAAGGAGAATCCTATTTGAAACAGAAAAAGATGAAGTGACAATCGGTTCCAGCGCGGCAGAATATCTGACTTAGGTTGCTTCTGTCGGTGACCAGCAGGACAGCTTTGAAATGCGCTATGAGGATGAGAATATATGGCTTACACAGAAGATGATGACCACATTATATGATGTGGATGTTCGTACGATCAATGAGCATATTAAGAAGATTTATTCCGACTCGGAACTTGAGGAAGATTCAACTATTCGGAATTTCCGAATAGTTCAAACCGAAGGTTCACGTCAGGTTACACGCGATACCAAGCATTATAACCTTCAAATGATTACCGCGGTCGAATTCAAGGTAAATAATGAGCGTGCAGCAAAAACAACCAAGCAGTTCTTTGCAAAGGTGCAGAACAAGATGCATTATGCAGTTCACGGACATACAGCAGCGGAGCTGATTTATGAGCGAGCCGATGCAGATAAGGCACATATGGGATTAACAACATGGGCAGCAGCTCCTGAAGGCAAGATTGTAAAAAGCGATGTCAGCATTGCGAAAAATTATCTTTCAGAGAAAGAAATGCGTTCATTGGAACGTATTGTATCCGCTTAAGATTTTGGAATCGGTGTGGGGAGCGGGATTACCGCCTGAATTAAGTAGGGAGATGTACAGTATGTGGATATTTTATGCGATAGGTTCTTCTTTTTTTGCGGGAATCACAGCGATTCTGGCAAAATGCGGAATTAAGAAAACGGATTCGGATGTGGCAACAGCCATCCGAACCGTGGTGGTATTGTTGTTTTCCTGGCTCATGGTACTGATTACCGGAACATGGGGCGGGGTGACTCAGATTCATGGTCGGACGCTTTTGTTTCTTGTTTTGTCAGGATTGGCGACAGGCGCATCGTGGCTGTGCTATTTCCATGCCCTTCAGAAAGGGGACATCAATAAGGTTGTACCCATTGATAAATCCAGTACCGTACTTTCTATTCTTTTGGCGCTCATTTTCCTTTGCGAAGGGATTACAGGAGCAAAAATAGTATCTGTATTGTTGATTGGAATCGGAACCATGATGATGATAACGAAAAAGGACATAGAAATAGATTCCGGGAAAAAGAGCGGCGGATGGCTGATCTATGCGGCGTTGTCAGCGGTATTTGCCAGTCTGACTTCTATTTTGGGGAAGCTTGGAATCGAAGAAATTGATTCCAACCTCGGTACGGCAATACGTACCACAGTAGTGTTACTTATGGCATGGCTCATGGTATTTGTTACCGGAAAACAGAAAGAGATAATGGCGATAGAGAAGAAGGAATTATGTTTTATTTGCCTGTCGGGACTGGCAACGGGAACGTCATGGCTCTGTTATTATCGGGCATTACAAGAGGGACCGGCAAGCGTGGTAGTCCCGATTGATAAGCTCAGTATGCTGGTGACGATTGCCTTTTCATGGATTGTATTTCACGAGAGGCTGACAAAGAAAGCGGCAGTTGGCGTTTTGCTTATTACAGCTGGAACGGTTTTACTGGCGATTATTTAAAAAGCGTTTAGGAATTATTTAGAAATTTACCTCCTGTTTAGTAAGATAGTTCTTTGTTAGTTCTTCGTAAATTGAATCCTCTAATCTGATACTGATGGTTTTCATTTTAAGCATCTCCTTTCTTTGTTTGAAAAAAATATACGCTAATTTGAATCACATAGCAAGCAATTGCTTTCTTTATTTTAAAAGTTTCCGATATCCGGATGGCGAACAGCCTTTTTGTTTATGAAACAGCCGACTGAAATACAGTGGGTTATCGTAACCGACAATGCGTGCAATTTCATTTACGGCGTAATTTGTGGTTTCTAATAACATCTGAGCATTAGTGATCCGGATGGAGGTGATGAACTGCATAGGTGTTGTACCGGTGAATTTTTTGAAATTCCGAATAAACCAACTGACACTCATTCCTCTGGAAGCAGCATATTCTTCAATGTTGATATCACGGTTATAGTTTTCGTTAAAATAGGACGCTGCAGTGTCCATTTCATGATCGAGGTATTCGTTTTTTAGTACACGTTTGCGAGTAAGCTCCCGGTGAAAAATAATCAGTAAATGACGCAATAGTAGTGTCAGCATTTCTTCGTAGTCCTCCTGGCATCTTTGTAATTCTAAAATAATTCGTTTAAAAATACGTTCATATTCCAAAGAAGTTCCCACATGGAAGATACGCTGGTCATCGGAAAAACCGTAGTTTCTTAAAATGTTCTTTACATCGCTTCCGGTAAAATGTACCCAGTAAACTTCTGTTTTATCAATGCCATAGTATTCATATTTCTGAAATTCTTTTGGGCGGTAAAGTACTATGTTTCCTGCTGTAACGACAGTATCGTCATCTGTGTTGTCAAAATGAAAATGAGCCCGTCCGGCTGCTATATAGATGATTTGAAAGTCAAGTCTTCCTTTGGGACGATAAGTTGGAAGCTTTGGGTGTGAGGATAGGCGATAGGTGCCACAGCTTCCTACAATAAGTGGTCGGC
>OGHH01000403.1_pt1 | contig 47145 bp, 37 predicted proteins | sample 1571471 | NCBI WGS metagenome assembly OGHH01 (sample SAMEA2581936, study PRJEB24529) | metagenome | biome: Human gut stool | place: China | collected 2011
ACCGAAAATGGTACATATCGTCCCCCGTTTTAATGTAGTAGGAAATCTATAATTTCATCTGATATTCCTTTGGTGTGATCTTTTCATGTTTTTTGAATACTCTGCTAAAATAAAACGGGTTACAAAAGCCGAGAGTTTCTGCAATTTCGGATATTGTAAACTGACGGCTTTGCAAAAGCTTTTTGCTTTGTTCGATTTTGTAATTTTCCAGAAATGTAAAAATAGTCATGCCGGTATATTGTTTGAAGCGGCGGTTCATATAGTCAAAATTATGGTGAAAAATATTTTCCAGTACAGCACCGGTAATCTTTTGTGAATAATGGGTTTTTAAATAATCACAAATCTGAAATGGGAGAGAAAGATTATCAGATCCGGTATGTAAAATGCGGGACAATTCTGAACGTGACATTTGTAACAAAAGAATAAACAAAAGAGCGTTGTTTACCGGCTGTTGATGAAGTTCGCTTGTAGAACATGTTTTCAACAGATGTTGTGTCTGGTTTGTTATTTCATTAAAACATGAGTGTGTCGGATGAAAATATTTGGGAAGTATCAGGGTGTCCAGACAGGCAGGATGATCTGGAGAAAATGTTTGTCTATTTACTTTTTGATGAATATATTCTTCCGATGTCATTGTTATGTCCTGCATGGAATTCCAATAAAAATGAATGTAATAATAGTCAACATGATCATTTGTGAGAATACCACAGTGGCATTTGCCGGGGGAAAAGATTATAATGTCACCTGCAGTGAGTGTATATAGTTTCGTATCTTCTATAATCTGCATAGTACCATCTGTAATAATGTAGAGAATTCGGTTTTGCGGAGTTCTTTCAAAATGTTTATTGGGAGATGGAACATGGACTTCGCCGGCTAATGAAAAAGTTGGAAGAGTGTCTGAAATGCAAGAAATATAGGATTGTAATTCCATAAGAAGACTCCTTTCAAAATCCTTTGATGTCGAATGTAAACGATTAAAAAGTCGCTATTATATATGTAATGGTCGGGAATAGATATTTTATTTATGTGGATATTATGTTATTCTTTTTTTACAAGATTGTCAAGAAAACAGTACGAGGGAGGAAGTATATATGAAAATAAGACAATGTATTAAAAAAATAGCTTTTCTATGTTTAGTCGCTGGATTGTTGATTTCTGGTATATTAGGAATGGGAGTGTCTGCTCAAAAGAAGAAAACGGTAATAAGCAGTAAAAAGCTTATACTTTCTGTAGGGCAGAAGAAAAAGCTTAAAGTGAAAAAGAAAAATAAAACAGTAAAATGGAGTTCCGGAAACAAAAAAGTTGCGACAGTAAATAGTAAAGGGATTGTTTGTGGTAAAAAGACCGGAAAGACTACTGTGACAGCAATTGTTCAAATGAAAAAGTATGTATGGAAGGTTACTGTAAAAGATGTAAAGAAACCGGCAGAGGCTGTAACGCAGAAGCCGGTAATACCGGAGCCGTCTCCGGCGGTGCCAACAGCGACTGCGACAGCAGCACCAATACCGTCACAGACGGTTACATTATCTCCGGAGCAGGAGTGGGAAATTGGAAAGACAAGTGGAACGAAGGAAGCATTTCAGCAATATTTTAACCCGGATATGAAGCAGTATACGGGAAAAAAGCAAGGGGTACCGTTGGGAAATTTTGAAGAGATGACATATCCTTCTGAGATTGTGGGTGCAGAACGGGAAGCTTATGTTTATCTGCCGCCGGAGTATGATTCATCAAAAAAATATCCGGTTCTTTATCTGTTACACGGCATTGGATGTGATCGTGGGCAGTGGAGATATATGTATTTGAATGATATATTGAGCAATATGATATATACGGGAGAATTGCAGCCAGTTGTTGCAGTGATACCAAGTATTGTTCCAAAAGATGGATTGAATAAAGACACATTTTCAGCGGAAAATATAGAAGCATTTACTAAGTTTGAAAAAGAGTTTATCCAGGATTTAGAACCGTATGTGCTGGCAAATTATGGTGTGTCATCGAAGCGGGAGGATACCGGTGTATGTGGTCTTTCCATGGGAGGAATGGAGGCTCTCAGACTGGGGTTTGCCATTAAGGATCACTTCAATTATATAGGTTCTTTCTCAGCAGCACCGACACTGGATACTGGTATTTTGACATTGGATGGATGGAAAACAAAGCCGCAGACAGTGCTTCTGTGTACCGGAGATGCGGATGGGACGGTTGGAAGCAATCCACAGGATTATCATGAAAAACTGGTGGAAAATAATGTGGATCATATATGGTATTTGTATCCAAAAGGAAAGCATGATGAAAAAGTATGGAAAAACGGATTGGTTAATTTTCTAAAGAGAAGTTACAAGTAAAAAGATACAAAAGAAGAGAGGTTTTCAAAGACCGGCATAGCAGAAATGTTATGACGGTCTTTGTTGTGGTGCGCCTTGCGGCGCACGTTTCTAATGGGTGAAAGTCCCTAATCCGTCCTATATGACCGTTTTTTGATTTCACAGCGATCAGCTTGTAGAAAAATAAGAAAAACGATCATCCATGGAATGGAGGCGGACGGAAAAAATAAAATATAGGATTGTTGAATACAAAAAATTTGGTATATTATATATTAGAGGGATAAATGAAACAAAATTCTATACGATGGAGGAAATAAAGATGAAATTATTGATTCAGAGAGTTAGAGAAGCATCTGTCACAGTTGACGGCGAGGTTACCGGAAGTGTTGGTCATGGATTTCTTGTATTTGTGGGAGTAGCTGAGGAGGACACCACAGAGATTGCGGACAAGATGATCGACAAGATGGTGAAGCTCCGGATCTTCGAGGATGAAAACGGTAAGACAAATAAGGCGATTGCCGATGTGGGCGGAAACTTTCTCGTGGTATCCCAGTTCACCCTGTATGCGGACTGCCGCAAGGGAAACCGCCCTTCCTTTGTAAAGGCGGGCAATCCGAAGCTGGCGGAGGAACTCTATGAATATGTATTAAAGAGCCTGCGTGACAGGGGCTTTGAAGTGGGAGCAGGAGTCTTTGGGGCAGATATGAAGGTGTCATTGTTAAATGATGGACCGTTTACCGTGATGCTGGATTCGGAAGAGATCTGTCATTGAAAATGTCCCTTGTGATGCGACATAAGATGATCAAAATGTGTTAAGATAAAAACACAAAGGCGGGTGATCAATATGGCAGATAAAAAAAGAATTGATGAAGTAGGGGCATATATTGCAAAGTATTATGTGCCGGATAATGATGATATTAAATTAGACAAAGAGATGCACACTATTTTTGATCGCATCACTTCTTTTCGAGAGAAAAGAGCTGCAAAAAAGAATGCAGAAGATTTGAAAGAATCGGAAACAGATGGGACCTATGTCGGTTGTGATCTTGGTACGGAAGATATGGACTTTGATGTTGCCAGCATGGAGAAAAAGAAGATCACGACCGGTATGCCGTCTACTATGTCTACCAATCGAAATATAGATGATTTGATGGCTCAAATGGAGGAAACATTTTCACAGCGGCTATTACGAATGATAGATGAAAGAGATCTTAAGGATTCGGAAGTTTATACAAAAGCCAATGTAGATCGCAGGCATTTTTCTAAAATTAGAAAAGATGTGAACTATACACCAAATAAGAAGACGGTGCTTGCTTTTACGATCGCGTTGGAATTATCTTTGGATGAAGCCAAAGATTTACTTGCTTCTGCAGGGTATGCATTGTCAAGAAGCTCCAAAATGGACATTATTGTTGCATATTTTTTGCAAAATAAAATATATGACATGTTTGAAATCAATGATGTGTTATTTGCTTATGGACAGCCGATCTTTGAATAAATTGGCGAGACAATAGAATATGTCGCCTATCATGCGACCAGCTTTGTAAGTTCAGCAGATATAATGTGATTACCATAAAACGAAGGAGGTAATTTATATGAATATGGACTTAACAGAGCTGGTTTTTATTTTGGATCGAAGCGGTTCTATGGGGGGGTTAGAGAGTGACACCATAGGTGGTTTTAACGGAATGATTGATCGGCAAAAGAAAGAAGAAAAAGAAGTTAATGTCACAACGATTTTATTTGATGATGAAGTTGAGGTGATTCATGATCGCTTCCCTATTGGGATTATCGAACCATTAACGGAAAAAGAATATTATGTGCGCGGCTGTACGGCATTGCTTGATGCAGTTGGAGCCGGAATTGACAAAATGGATAATGTCCAAAAACATCTGCCGGAGCAGCATAGAGCCGGGAAAGTCATTTTTGTAATTACGACAGATGGATTGGAAAATTCCAGCACGGAGTACAGTTACGAACAGATCAGAAGAAAGATCGAGGCAAAGAAAGAGTGCGGCTGGGAGTTTTTATTTTTAGGAGCCAATATTGATGCAGGGAAGGAGGCAGAAAAAATAGGAATTAATAGAAGTCGTTCTGTAACATATGAAAATGATTCGGAAGGAATTGCTGTTAATTTTGAAGCAGTAGGACGAGCTCTTAGTAAAGCGGTAACATGCGAAGATGCATCAGACTTTTTGGATGATGACTGGAAAGAGGATATCGAGAAGTATCATGAGGAGTCGCAGAGAAAGAGACAAAAGGCGTAGTTTGAAGACACAGATTTGAAAGGAGACAATATTATGGCAATGATTACATGCCCGAATTATGGGGAACAGATTTCGGATAAGGCAAAGAGTTGTGTGCACTGCGGAGCATCTTTACAACCAGAGGAGAAAAGGGTTTGCGAAGAATGTGGAACGGAGTTAGAAGAAGGGATGGAGGTATGTCCGGTCTGTGGATGTCCGATTGCCCCAAGTGGGGGAGTAACCCTGGATACCCCGCAGCAGGTAGAGGTTACCGGGGGACGCATGACAAAGAAGATGAAGAAAATTGCACTGATTGCGGGATCGGCATTTGTTTTGATCCTAGTGATGATATTGGGCATTGGACAAATTCAGAAAAAGAAAGCAGCCGATGAAGCGGAAAGAGTCCAAAAAGAGTATGCTGCTAACTTGAACACGATTACTTATACGATGCTTGACGCATGTAGCACTGCTGAAGATTGTGGCAATTTGATCAAAAGTGTCTGGTTTAATGCTATTTACGAAGGTGAAAGAGTACCTTTGTGATCTGTATGGAGAATATAAAATAGGACAGTGCAACCTACAAATGGGAAACAAAAAGAGTGATATTGAGATGTTTTCATATCGAAGTTTGGTGACAGTGACGTATAGTGAGAAAGGATATGACCGGCAAAAAGACAAGTAAAGAGTATGACATAAATGCGTTGCAAATGTTATGTGATAAAAATAAAGAAAAACTTCGAGAAGGCGAATAATTCTTTCTGGTTTTCATTGATTTGTGCTCTGCTTTGTGGTATTATATTTATCATACCGTAATTATTGTTATTTATGCAGATAGATGTGGATAATAACGAAGGGATGGTTTGATTTTTAGTATTGCGAGGTAGAGCATATGTCGATTTCGTATAATGGATTATGGAAGTTGTTGATTGATAAAAACCTAAAGAAAGGTGATCTGATTGAAAGATTAGAAATCAGCAGCAGTACAATAGCAAAAATGACAAAGAACGAAGCGGTTTCTTTGCGGATACTTGAGAAAATTTGCCGGGAACTGGACTGTGATTTTGGGGATATTGTTCACTATGTGAAAGATGAGGAGGGTGAATGATTATGGAATACAGTGCAGGATTAACCTCCAAGCTGTTTTGGCTACAGGAGTCCAGAAAGACAGCAGGCTATATTTTGGAGGGATATAGCAAGGCAGATATCCGAAAGATAGCCTGGGAAGAGAATATCTATCAGGTTAAAGCAGAATACCGTGCATATGAAGTGTTGAATGGTACTTACCGTAGAATATCTGCTTTACCGGAAGCAGTACTTCAAGCATTCACCACTTGTGATGTAGAGACTGCCAAAGTATTAAACTTAATCGCAATTCTTATGGATAGTCGGCTGTTTTTTGAATTTATGCACGAAGTGTATGATGAAAAGCTTCGAATTGGTGAGTTGGAGATCACAGACCGCGACTTAAATGTATTTTTTGCGGATAAGGCAATGCAGAGTGAAGTGGTTGCCGGTTGGACCGATACAGCAGTAAAGAAATTAAAACAATGTTTTTGCCGGATGTTGTATGAGGCAGGCATACTGGAAAACAGTGCAAAGCCCCGAACGATACGACAGATACACATTGACTATAGAACAGAAGAATTATTGAAAAGGAATGGATTAGAAGCATACCTGAATGCAGTGAAGGGAGTGCGCTGATGGCAAAATTATCATTGGATGAAAGGCTGAATCAGATAGAGAAGAAAATATCGGATCAGAGCTTTCGTAGTAATAAAGGATTAGGAAATGAAGTCGGATATTATATATTCGATTATGATCCGAGGGAAGAACTACATGTGAGAAATCATATACAGTATCTGAAGAACCGGATCAATGAGAGCAGTTTAGGGTTTCGGATCATAGAGATTGATCTGTTTCACTTGATGATTCAGGTACTGGAAGGGGAAGGGTATCTGGAAGCGTTTTTTGATCTGGAACGAGAGAATGGTTTCTTTGATATGGCAGACAGCTTGGTGGAAACATTGGGACTGGATGAGACAGACGAGAGAAATTTGATCATCAGTAAGATTGTGGAACAGGACCTGACGGACAGTGTGGTATTTCTTACGGGAGTTGGCAAGTGCCATCCGGTCATTGCCAGTCACAATATCCTTAACAATCTGCATCAGGTGCTGGACAGTGTCCCGGTGGTAATGTTTTATCCGGGTGAGTATAGTGGACAGGATCTGAAGCTGTTTGGAACGATGGATACGCGTAATTACTACAGAGCATTCCGGCTTGTGTAGAGAAAGGCATGGATGAATATGCAGATTAAGAAGATGTTTGAGAAACAGATTGACCGTGATATTAAGGGAGTTATCAAGGTTGGTCAATCGGATGAAGAAAATATATATCAGGAATTGGATGAATATGTTGTCACGAAAGAGTTATTAAAACATTTCCGTGACTTTTTCGAGAATTATGAAAATGGTATTAACGGATATACAGATAAGATGGGTGTGTGGATCTCCGGTTTCTTCGGAAGTGGTAAATCCCACTTCTTGAAGATTTTGTCATATCTTTTAAAAAACAGCGTCGTAGAGGGAAAGCGAGCAATTGAATACTTTACGGACGGGAAAAAAATCGAGGATCCGATGCTGATTGCAAAGATGACGAATTCCGGCACAATCTCATCCGATGTTATGCTGTTTAACATTGATTCCAAAGGTTCTGCAAAGGTTGGCTCCGGGAAAGAGGCAATCGTGGAAGTTTTTATGAAAGTGTTCAATGAGATGCAGGGATATTGCGGTTCCATTCCTTATCTTGCTGAGTTTGAACGCCAGTTGGATGGTGAGGGCAGATTTGAGGAGTTCAAGGAAAAGTTTGAACAGATTGCCGGAGCACCATGGGAGAAGAAGAGACAGGCATTTGCAGTGATTCAGGATAAAGTGGTTAAGACACTTGTCGAGATGGATTTTATGAGTGAGGAGGCAGCACGAAACTGGTGCAAGAATGCGAAAGGTAATTATGATCTTAGCATTGAGAAGTTTGTCTCTTTGGTGCAGGAATACTGTGCGAAGAAGGGACCGAATCACCATGTGATCTTCCTTGTTGATGAGATTGGTCAGTATATCGCAGATGATACGCAGCTTATGCTGAACCTCCAGACAATCGTAGAAGATCTGGGAACTGCCTGCCGTGGAAAAGCATGGGTTATCGTGACCAGCCAGGAGGACATTGACTCAATCACAAAGACAAAGGGAAATGACTTTTCTAAGATTCAGGGACGATTTGATACCAGACTTTCGTTATCGGCATCGAATGTAGATGAGGTTATTCGTAGACGTATTTTAGAGAAGAATGAGACTGCAAAACAGACGCTTCGCCTGCTTTATGAGAAAAATGAGTCTATCATTAAGAACCTGATCACCTTTACGAAAGATACAGCAGATAAGAAGTTATATACGGATAAAACGGATTTTGCAGAGTGTTATCCGTTTATTCCATATCAATTTAATCTGCTTGGTCAGGTACTGACAGCAGTTCGTACTCACGGAGCCAGCGGAAAGCATTTGTCTGATCAGTCCAGATCCATGCTGGCGCTTTTCCAGGAGTCGGCAATGCGTGTGATGAATCAGGAAGAAGGCGTATTGGTGCCGTTCAGTTATTTCTATGACACACTGCATAAATTCATTGACCACCAGCATAGTCAGGTGATCTCGGACGCAGAGGATAATAGTAAACTGGATGCGTTTGATGTGGAACTGTTGAAAGTTCTTTTTATGATCAAATATGTGAAGGAGATCAAAGCAAATGTGGATAACCTTACGACATTGATGATCTCCAGTATCTATGACGAGAGAGTGGAAGTGCGTAAAAAGGTCGAGCAGTCATTAAAACGATTGATTGGCGAAACATTGGTACAGAAGAATGGCGAGATCTATATCTTCTTGACCAATGAAGAGCAGGAGATCAACAACGCAATCAATAGTGAAACCGTGGAACTGGGAGAGATCATTGGTGAGGTTTCCATGGTAATTTTCGAGGAGATCTACAAAGAGAAGAAATTCCGCTACAGCAACCGTTATATGTTCCCGTTTAATCAAAAGGTGGATGACCGCTTTTATAAGGGAAATCAGTCCAATGGTATCGGACTTACCATAATCACACCATATGGCAGTGAATATACCGATGCAGCATTGCGGCTGCTGTCTGCTTCGGATCAGTCCGTGATTATGAAACTGCCAAATGATACGACATTTCTTGACGAGATCCGTGGAAGTATTCAGATTTATAAATATCTGAATAAAAATGCTTCCGGTGCACAGGACAGTTTTGAGAGTATCCGTCGTGCCAAGGAAGATGAACGACTGGAGAAAAAAGATCGTATCAGGATCTATATTGAGGAAGCATTAAAGAATGCGGATATTTATGTCAATGGAGATAAGGCAGTGATCAATGCAAAGGAGGCATCATCCAGAATTGATGAAGCCATGCGTAAGCTGGTCGAGACGCAGTATAACAAGCTGACCTACATGGAGACGGCACCGGAGCTTTCGGATATTGCACACGTTCTTCGGGATGATGGCGGTCAGATCACACTTGGCATAGAAGATACGACACCGAATAAGCTGGCTTTAGAAGAAGTATTGAATGTGATTGACCTTAATAATCAGAGACATATCAAGACTTCACTGAAAGCCTTAACAGATAAGTTTGCAACAGTGCCATACGGTTTTGATCCGAAGGATGTGCAGTGGCTGGTAGCAATGCTGTTTAAGCAGGGACGAATCTCTATGGTGCTTAACAGTCAGACGATGTCATTGCTGTCAAACAGCCATGAAGAATTGGTAAAGTACATCACGAAGCGGGAGTATGTGGAGAAGCTGTTGATAGATATCCGTGTGCGTGCAACAGATCGTCAGATTCGTTCGGTAAAAGAAGTAATCAAGGATTACTTTGGGGGCAGTGTATCCAGCGAAGATGATGATGTACTTATGAAAGCATTTAAGAACTTTGCAAAGAATAAAAAGCAGTTCTTTGATGATATTATGGTAGAATACCGTATTAATCCGGATCTTCCATCGAAGTCCCTGATGGAAAAAGCAAAGAAGAATCTGGAAGTGGTTATGAATATCGCAGATTCTGTCGAATTTTTTAAGACAGTGGATGAAATGCGGGATGATCTGTTAGATGATGCAGAGGATACCACACCGGTATTTGATTTCTTTAAGGGTGAACAGAAAAAGATCTTTGAAAAGACACAGAAGTATCTTGGTATTTTTGACAAGAGTAAGACCTATGTCAGAGATCAGAAGGTATTGGATGTAGTTGCCAAGATGACGGAGATTGTCAAGGGCAGAAATCCGTACAGCCAGATACAGAAGCTGCCGGAATTGAATGAACAGTTCTCAGATGTTTATGTGGAACTCATGCAAAAAGAAGTAGAGCAGATGCGTCCAATCGTAGAGGCAGACTTTAAGATTGTGCGGGATGTATTGGCGGATAAGATATTTGCGGATCAATTCACAAGTAAGGTGAATCGAAGCTTCGAGGAGTTGCTGGAAAAGTTAAAATCATCCAATGAGATTGCTGCGGTGAAAAATATCAAGCTGGAAAGTGATACATTAAAGCTTCGACTGCTGGATGAGATAGAGGATTATGAACGGAGTCATCAACCGACAGAACCAAGTGGTGCGGAGCATCCGGGAGAAGATTCCGGAGCAGAAGGTGGAACCGGTGAAACACCGATGCCAAAACCGCCTGTAGCACCGAAAAAGAAACGAAAGAATGTGTCCATCAGCAGTGTAGCAGGGGCGAGGACTTATTCTTTGGAGAATGAACAGGATATTGACCGGTTCCTAGCTGAAATGAAAGTGAAGCTGATGGAAGAATTGGAAGATGATACGATAATTACATTAAGTTAATGACATAGACCTGCGTAGAAATGGAGAGTAGCATATGAATAAGGCGGCAATAAAGCGGTTTGCCATAGAGGCAAGAAACAAGTTAAGAAATTTTGTGACAGATAAGGCAGGAATGCTTGGCATTACTCCGGAAGAATGCAGTGGTCCGGTTACAACAGGACCGGACTTTGAGGTATATCAGACGGCAGCCGGAACGGAAGTAACCTTAAATAAATCACAGTGTGAGCTTCGCAAGAAATTGGTAGACAAGATTGCGGAGCGTGGTTTTGATGCTGTGGTAGAAGAGGTGGCATATACCTGGTTTAACCGTATCTGTGCAATACGTTTTATGGAAGTCAATGATTATCTTCCAAGCCGCGTGCGTGTACTTTCTTCAGAAAAGGATGGAAAGAACGAGCCGGACCTTGTGACAATGGCGCCGGATGTGGATCTTCCTTTTACGGAGGAGGAAAAAGAGAAGATCTATGATCTGAAGATGAAGGGAACGACCGCTGCCAGTGATGAATTGTTTCAGAAACTGTTTATCAAGCAATGCAATGCTCTTCATGAGATTCTGCCGGAGCTTTTTGAAGAAACGCAGGATTATACCGAGCTGCTTCTTGATATCTCCTATGCGAATAAGGATGATGTAATCTACATGCTGGTCAATCAGGAGGATGGCATTCCGGAGGCAGACTTCAATGTGACATCAGTCAATGAACAGGGCGAAGTAACCGGACAGGTGGAGATCATCGGCTGGCTGTATCAGTACTACAATACAGAGTTAAAAGATGATACCTTTGCCAAGTTAAAGAAGAATATTAAGATCACCAAAGAGAGGATCCCTGCGGCTACCCAGCTTTTTACCCCAGACTGGATTGTCCGTTATATGGTGGAAAACTCTGTCGGAAGAATTTGGATTGACCATCTGCGTGCACTGGATTCTTCGGTCAATGAAAAAGAAACTGCCGAGAAATTTGGTTGGAAATATTATCTGCCGGAAGCAAAGCAGGAGGAAGCTGTCAATGTGAAACTGGCTGAGATCCGCAGTAATTATAAAGATCTGAAACCGACGGACATTCTTTGTATTGATCCTTGCATGGGAAGTGGACATATCCTGATCGCTATGTTTGATGTACTGATGGATATCTATACCAGTACCGGATACAGCGAGAGAGAAGCAGCCTTTGAAATCGTAGAACATAATATTCATGGATTAGACATCGATCAGCGAGCTTACCAGCTTGCTTATTTTGCTGTCATGATGAAAGGAAGAGGATATAATAGACGATTCTTCCGTGGCAGAGATGATGTAAAGCCGATGCCAAAGGTATATGCGATTGCAGAAAGCAATGATATCTCAAGAAGCCATCTGTCGCTCTTTGGACAGTCTATGGAAGCCAAACGGAGAGAAACTGCAAAAGAGCAGATGGAATATTTGTTAGATATCTTCAAGGATGGAAGTAATGGTGTATTTCCTGAAAGTGATAAATACTATTATTATATTGCTTTTTTGAATTCTAAAGTAGCAGTGTTGTTATTAAATATTATTAATCCATCAATGAATGTTTTAGTAGGCGATATTGCATCCTTACCTATAATCTTCGACAATAGTTATAAAGAAACTGTAGATTTGCTAGTGGAATCGTCAATTGGAATATGCAAGATTGATTGGAATTCTTATGAAACATCGTGGGATTTTTGTAAACATCCGCTTATGCCTCAAAGAGAAGAAGAGGGAATTACTATTTTTGCAGGAATGAAGATAGGAGAAGAAAAATGGATAAAAAAATTAGAAAATGGATCTGCATGTTTTAGCCCGATTGCTGACTATATTAAGAAGGGAGAAAAAGAAAATAATAATGAACAGGGAGATAAGTATGAAGGTGTATTTGCTCGATTAAAGAAAAACGATACAAGAATACATGATATGGAAGATAGATTAAAGGACGATTTGGAAGAAATTGAAGATGGTGAGTACATTTTGCTTAGAAGAAAATCCAGTAGAACAGTTCCCGTTTTTTGTTTGTATGGATTTTATAAGGAAGATGCCCAAATGATAGAATTATCTTCAAATAATGTAAAACTGGAGCTTATTCCGTCCTCTAAGATGTATAACGAATTTTTAAATGGTGTAAGTTCTACAGAAGAAAAAAAAGTTGCGTGGACTTTGTTTTTCAGTTTAGGACATTTGCAGCACAATATACAAACAGCATTGGATAATAAACATGTGAATTATAGATTTGCAAAAGTCCAGTATGATTTGTTTGATGGAGATGAGTTTTTTATTGAACCAACGAGTGATTATCCTGAGTTGACTCACAAAGCTAAAAGATTATCATATCAAAAAGAAATAAGATGGGTATTGCCTAATATACATCAAAGCACAAAGTATATTTTGCCATATACTCCGCTTAAAAAGGAGAGTATGGGATGTCATGAGGGAAAGACTAATTTTCAATTTCAAGCAGAGGCACATATTAAAGAAAAAGTGTCGATAGAATCGTGCTACAACAGATGGAGGAATGAAAGCGATACTCGTTTTGCCCAGTTAAAAGCCAACGAAGAGGAACTCAACCGCATCTTTATTGATATTTATGGGTTACAGGATGAATTAACTCCAGATGTTGCGGATAAAGATGTTACGGTGCGAAAGGCGGATTTAGGTAGAGACATACGCAGCTTTATCTCCTATGCGGTTGGTTGTATGTTTGGACGTTATTCTCTTGATAAGGATGGATTGATACTTGCAGGACAATCATTTGAATCTATCTATTTTGAAGCAACAGCTCCGAGATCGGGCACAGGAGTAGCCGGTGCACCGGGAGATTATGTACCGACTGGGGAGTTTTATATCAAAACTGAGGATGGTACGAAGCAATGTACCTACAATCCGGATCGAGACAACATTATTCCAATTACAGATGAGGAATATTTCTCTGATGATATTGTTGGAAGATTTGTTGAGTTTGTGGAAACGGTGTATGGGAAAGATACGCTAGAAGAAAATCTTGACTTTATTGCACAGGCGCTTGGCAATAAAGGAAATTCTTCTCGTGAAGTGATTCGCAATTACTTTATCAAGGATTTTTATAAGGATCATTTGAAGGTATATCAGAAGCGACCGATTTACTGGCTGTTTGACAGTGGTAAACAGAATGGTTTCAAAGTTCTGATCTATATGCACCGTTATGATGCAGATACGGTAGGAAGAGTGCGTACGGATTATCTTCACCGGGCACAAAATTATGTGGAAACAGCGATGAAGAGTGCGGAGTACACGATTGAGAATACAACTGTTGCATCTGAGAAGTCCAAGGCAATGAAAGCAGTATCAAAGTATACGAAGCAACTGGCAGAGATGCAGACATACGATCAGGCGATTGCACATGTGGCAAACCAGAGGATTGAGATTGATCTGGACGATGGCGTCAAGGTCAATTATGCGAAATTCCAGGGTGTGGAAGTAGCACAGGAAGGCAAGAAAGCATTAAAAGTGGATTTGTTGGCAAAGATATAATACCATGAGTATAGCGAGCCTTATGGAGAAAGGATGGATGATGGAGGATATATTTATTACAGATTTTTTTGAACTGGAAACCGAATTTGAAGATTTGGGCGTTTTTGATTCAATAATCAATCGTGATAGTCCGTTTTTTATTAATTTACTTCGCCTGAAAGTGAATCAAACTCAAGAATTTCAGGGGTCATATGAACGGATTAATGAATTCTATCGTAAAATAATGGTTTTGCTAGATGCGTCAAACAGTAAACAAGACATATTGTATAGGAAAGCCTTGAAACTTTTTCATTTTCCGGGGGTGAGTGGAATTAATCTTGGTGTTTCCGAATCTGGAATAGACGCAGGTTTTGGTTCGGTTTTGTCAAATCAGGTTATTAACGATGCATTTGATATAGTGAAGTCTGGTTCAAAACAACCAGAAATATTTCAATTAGTTGGGTTGTTTGAAAAGAATGTTTCCGCGGATCGCTTAAGCGATATGATAGCGACTATTATATTACCGGATATAAAAGCATATACGAAAAAAATAAATAAAACATTGGGAATAAATACAGGAAAATATCCCAATATAGAATTCCGAGATGAAATAGCGATAAATCCGTATAAGAAATGTGAATTACTTTATTTGCCAGAAGAAATATTACATGAAATACCGATAGCGGATTCTTGGAGTGATATTGATAGAGTAATTCAAGAGAATCAGGCAATTCGAGACGAAGTAAATGAGGCAATCGGAAAAGAATGGAAAAAAATGTGTTCGGCGGATAAAAAGGAATATTTAAAGGAACACGTTTTTAAAAACTCGGAACGATGTGGCAGGATGATTGATAATTACCGTACGCAGACAATAGATCGTTATCAAGTTGAAAGTAATATTGAGTATTTGATTGCTAGTACATTTAGAAAAATAAGAAAGGAAGGAGTTTTTGATGTTCTAGCACATGGATTAAATAGAGAGTTGAATAGCTTGGATGCAACGATGGAAGTTCTTTTATTGTTCAGAGATTGGGTTGAAAACAATAAGGGATGGGATGAGATATTGTCTGCATCAACAAGTCGAAGGGAAAAGTCATTACAAAGACTGCTGCATCTTTCAGGTAAACATTACTGTACTCAAAATAATATAGACATGTCTTTTGAGGCAAATGAGGGACCGGGACCTGTTGATTTAAAAATGAGTAGAGGAAATGATAAAACTGTTGTTGAAATAAAACTCTCGTCAAATGCGGATTATCTTCATGGCTACGAGGAACAAATTGAAGAGTATGCAAAGGCAGAGGGAACTTCACAAAGAATATTTGTGTATGTTAAGGTTGGAAATCCTGGTAGAGATAAGAAAATAGAAAAATTACACCAGGAGAGGTTGAAGAAAGGGGAAAATCCCCCTGAATTGTTTGTTATAGATGCCCAAAAACAAACATCGGCTAGTAAAAAATGATATATTAGAAAGGCGCAAGCAGGAGGTTTTGTTATAAATGAGACAGGATATATTGAATGAATTGAATCTTGGCGAAGATCATGAGCGAGAATGTAAACTGGCAACCGGTGGACTTCCTGAGAGCATATGGGAGACTTACTCTTCTTTTGCAAATACAAATGGTGGCACGATTCTGCTTGGAATAAAGGAACACAGAGATTCTTTTACAGTTGAAGGACTGACCGGCAAGCAGATTGTGAAATATCAGAAGGATTTCTGGAGTACATTGAATGACAGAAATAAGGTGTCAAAGAACATTTTACTGAATCATCATGTCAGACCAGTGACAGTAGGAGAAAAGAGAATACTAAGAATTGATGTTCCGGCGGCAGACAGGCATGATAAGCCGGTATATATCGGAACAGATCCGATGAAGGGCACTTACAAGAGAGATTATGAAGGAGATTTTCTTTGTACCGAAGAGGCAGTCCGGGCAATGTTTGCAGATCAGAGAGATGTATCTGGGGATGTGGAAGTGCTGGAAGAGTTTGGATTGGATGTGCTGAATCAGGATACGATAAAAGGCTATAGAATCATTTTTGAACAGCTTCACAGTGGACATCCTTGGAATGCTTTGGAAAATGATGAGTTCCTTATGAAGCTAAGGGCAGCAGCGAAGAATAAAGCTGGTACATTATCTCCAACGATAGCAGGACTTTTATTCTTTGGAGAGTCTTATCACATTACTGAAATTTTCCCAAATTATTTTCTAGATTATCGTGAGGAATGTGATGATAAAGCGGTACGCTGGTTATTCCGGACACATTCTAATGAAGGTGATTGGAGCGGTAACATATACGACTTTTTCTGCAAGGTGCGTACCAGAATGGATGACGATGTAGCGGTTCCGTTTGCTAATAGACGAGATGGATACCGTGTAGACAGAGTGGATGTGCATGATGCATTGGAAGAAGCATTGGCAAATGCACTGGCGCATGCAAATTATTATGGCAGACGAGGAATTCTTGTTGTGAAGAAAGGAAAAGAAATTATTATTTCCAATCCCGGAACTATCAGGGTGACAAAAGAGGAATTTTATGCAGGTGGTAATAGTGATCCACGAAATCCCAATATTTTAAAGATGTTTGGTTTTGTAAATGTTGGTGAGCGTGCCGGAAGTGGCGTTGATAAGATTATGACAGCATGGGCTGAACAAAACTGGAAGAAACCAGTATTTGATTTCTCAGAGCGCAATGACAGAGTAACATTAAAGCTCGAAGTCGGACAAGTGGTATATATTCCGGGAGCTGCTGATATCAGAAATGAAAATACAAATCAGGCAAAAGCAATGGCTGTGTCGAAAGAAGATAAAATACTTGAGTATATCAGGCAGAATGGAAGTATTTCTTCTCAAAAAGCTGCTGATGTAGGTGGCTATAAGTCAAAGACAGGAGCAAGAAAATTGCTTGATAAGATGATAGAAAAAGGATTGATTACGAAGATTGGAAATGGACCGGCAACTAAATATGTGATTTAGTGATTATATTACTGCTTATCGAACACTTTATTGAACACTATCGGACACTTTTGCGGAATATCGGATACAAAGTGTTCGATAAGTGATCGGTAGTGATCCTTTATCGGACTCTTAATAGCATAGGCTGAATAAAAATAATTTGTGTAGACCGTCTGCACAAATTCATATAGAACCTGAAAAGATAGACTTGTTGGCAAAGATATAATAAAATTAACCCAGGAGGTGTGAACAGTGAGATTAAATAATATTAAGATTAAAAATTTTAGATGCTTTGAAAAAGTAAGCATTGATTTTGACAAACATATAACATTGATTGTAGGTAAAAACGGAGCCGGAAAGACGGCGCTATTGGATGCTGTGGCTATTTCAATCAGTTCTTTTTTGTTAGGAATTGATGGAGCAGTAAGCCGCAGTATATTAAAAGATGATGCAAGGTATGAGTTTCATGATTTAAATGGAACGATTGATCCTCAGCATCAATTCCCAGTAAATATTGAAAGTGAAGGAGACTGCCTGGGTGAGCAGGATAAGCAGTGGCTCCGGTCGTTGAATTCTGAATACGGCAAGACGACGATAAAGGATGCAAGCCAGCTAACGGGCATTGCGAAGAAAGCACAAAATAGAATTATGAAGGGAGATAAATCGTTAATTCTTCCGCTTATTTCATATTATGGAACCGGACGGTTATATGCACAGAAGAAGGAAAAGAGAAATCTACAGTCGTTAACAGAATTTAAGAGGCAGGTTGGATATGTAGATTGTATGGCAGCAGAATCAAACGAGAAATTGATGCTCAACTGGTTTCAGATCCAGACGATGAAAAGTCTTCAAGAGCAACAGAAAACAGGAATGATAGAAAGGCCATTGCTTTTGAAGACGGTTGAAAAAGCTATATGTAAAAGTTATGAGAGAATCAGTGGATCAAAAAATGCCAGTATTTTCTTTGATCTTGATACGCATAGATTAATGTTGGAATTTGAAACGGATGACGGTGGTGCACAAAAATTTGCGATGGATGAAATGAGTGATGGATACAAGAATACACTTAGTATGATTGGAGATATTGCTTATCGTATGGCTGTTTTAAATCCAACGCTAGGTGATCAAGTATTGAGTGAGACACCGGGAATTGTTTTGATTGACGAAATAGATTTACATTTGCATCCTAAGTGGCAGCAGAGCATTTTAAATGACCTTAATGAGATTTTTCCTAAGATCCAGTTTATTGTCAGTTCTCATGCACCGGCAGTAATTAATTCTGTGCCAAAAGAGCAGATTCGTATTCTGGATAATGGCAAAATCTATATGCCTGTAGCACAGACTTATGGAAGAGATGCTAACTCTATTTTAAGAGAGGTTATGCAGGTATCTGACAGACCGGTTGCTGTAAAACAGCGTATGGATTTATTCTATGCGTATATGGATGAAAAGAAGTATCAAGAGGCAGACAAGGTGTTAAAAGAAATCGAAAACGTTGTTGGGGCAACGGATCCGGATGTTGCGGCTGCGAGAACTTCTCTGGATCTGGAGATGATATTGGGGGAATAGAGTATGATTGTTGTAAAAAGAGGAAAAGAACCTAACAGCCTTTTGGAATTCCGTAAAAAAAATCCGGATGCGGATTATGAGGACATGCCATCAAGTGTGCGTGCAGATGTTAGAGAGCAGATGTGGAATGAACAAAAGCATCTTTGCGCATATTGTATGAGGAGAATAGACAACCCGAGTGTTGTAAGAATAGAACATTGTCGACCGAGACATCCGAAAGATGAGATCGTACATGATAAAAAGGCAACGCTGGATTTTAAATGGATGCTGGGTGTTTGCTATGGTAATAGTTTAGTAAAAGGTGTAAAAGATGAGGATATGACCTGTGATGCACATAGAAAAAACAAAGAACTTACCATAAATCCATTTGATGAGGTGTCGGTCAGAAAAATAAAGTATAAAGCAGATGGAAGTATTTATTCCGAGGATGCGGAAATAAACAAAGATGTGACAGATACCTTGAACTTAAATTGTCCAGCTCTTTCTCTTCCACTGACACGAAAAAAAGTATTATCGGAAGCTCAGAAGAGAATCGTGCAGAAATGTGCAGGTAAGTCACAGGATGCCTATGTGCATGAATTAGAGCGTACATATACGAGCTTGGTTCAGGAGAGGAATTTAACACCATATTGTGGGATTATTATTTCCTGGCTTGAGGGTAAATTAAAGAAATGACAATTTGTGCAGACGGTCTGCACAAATTCATGTAGAAGGTGAAAAGATGGACTTACAAAATATACAGGAACAATTAAATACTGAATTTGCAAAGGCGGATATTCGTATCATTTTCTGGTTCGACGATAAGGGAGATTATGCAGAAGAAGTAGCAGAAATACAGTTAGATACAGCCAAGTTGCACATTTTAGACGGAGAGAACTGGCTGTATTCTAAGTGGCTGTTAAATGAATCGGATCCGGAAGGAAAATATCTGGTGTATGCTCCATTTGCAAGACCAAGTGACAGCGAGAATCCGCTTGCCGATATGTATTACTATTCTATACCGTATTATACGGACCGGGTGTCACAGATGTCGCAGGAGATTGGAATAGACACCAAATACAAAGAGCATTTGGCAGGATATGGTTCATTCTGGAGAAGTACCGTTCGCATTGAGAAGTTTAAGGCGTTGAATATTGATCATTACAATACTGAAACGATTGACATTGGATTGCTGGCGGTTCTTACAGATGTGAAAACACCTAGTTTTGAAGAGATTGTAAAGAAGCTGATCCTGACAGATGCAGAAGAATATGTCAAAACAATTACGGATTATGGTTTAATGAAGACATTCTGGGAGCTTTGCAAGAAGTATTTTGGCTACAATGTAGATGGAAATATTGCAGATCCATCTATAGAGAATCTGGCAATGTCATTTGTTGTGACTTATGCAGCAGCAACATTGCAGATGGCATTACCAAAGAATTTGAACCCATATATTGTAAAAAAGAGAAATGACGCTGTCGTTTTTGTGAGAAATATTATGGATAATGTATCGTGCAGAGAAGCATATGATGCCCTGTCATTACATACGGATAAAACATTGCGTATTTCTAAAAATATTCGTGAGGCTTGGAACAAAGACGCTGGTGTGCTGACTGATGTACTGTCTTGTGATGCATTTGCTGAGCTAGATCAGATGATGTTAGAGTGGATCGTAGATAAGCTGGATAACGAGATTCTGGACGAACAGATTGATGGATTGGATATTGCTCGTATTGCAGATCAGCGAATGATGAAAGCCTGCCATTACAGTGATGTTTTTGCACAGGAATATCAGGCAATGAAGTATGCGTACTTACTGATGAAGGGAATCCGGGATATGGAGATACCTTCGGATCCGGTTTTGCTGCTTCAGAAATATCAGGATGATCTGTATCAGATAGATTCGTATTACCGTTGGTTTTACCTGGCATTTGATCAGATTGAAGAGAACGAAAAGTATATGCAGGTAAGAGAGCGGATAGAGAATATTTATGCCAATGATTATCTGCTACAGATAGTTCCAAAGTGGAATGCTGTTTTTGATGAACAGGCAGAGAGTACATTCGATCAGTGTGGACTGGTCAGACAATCTCAATAATGATGAATCTGAAAAATGGACCAAATTTTGGACCTGCTTTGATGCATGGTTTAAAGAGGATGCGGTGAAAGACGGCTTTATAAAAAGCGAGCTAATTGACTATGAGGTTACACCGTATGGTGAAAGATATGAATTAAGTATTCCGTACGAAAAGGATTATAATTATGAGTTTGGTGAAAGTTATCCTTTTTATGCTAATTCATGTGAATATGATAATATAAAGAAGTTTCTTGAAATTGCATATAAAAGATGGATTGATAAACAATACCATTCAAATTTCACCAGGAATGTCAATAAGATGCTTAAGAGATTTGAATTGTCATATCATTTTGAAAATGGTAAGCTTGCAGGGGCAAATGAAGTGGTGCAGGATCATCCTATTGGTAATACACCTAATGATATCAAATTAAATAAAGGTACAAAATTATATACAGCATTTGATATCTATACAGTAAAAAAGGAAGAAAATAAGGGGGGCAATGCGAAGATATATCGAGTTAAAAATCTAAATGATGATGAAGTTGCTGTAAAAGTTTTATTTCGACAATCCGGCAGTAAGGCAGCTAGAATATGTAATGAAATGCTTTTTGGAGAAAGAAATGAAAATGAAAATATATTACATATTTTAGATAGAGGTGCATTGGGAAGTAATTTAGTATTTTATGTTATGCCTCTTGCAAAGGAATCATTGAGAGATAGGATTAAACGAGGCATTTTACCACAAGATGCATTAGATGTTTTTTACAATTTAATTAAGGGACTGGAATTTGCACATTCCCAAAAGGTGTATCATAGAGATATTAAACCAGAAAATATATTGTTTATGGATGATGGAAATAAGGCGATTATTTCCGATTTCGGAATAGCTCATTTTAGTAAAGAACAGATGGTTGTTGATCCGGGAACAAAAGCATCAGACAGACTAGCTAATTTTCAATATGCAGCACCAGAACAGAGGATAAAGGGAAATGCAAAATCAGTAGATGGAAGAGCTGATATATATTCTGCTGGACTAATATTAAATGAAATGTTTACTGGCAATTTGGTAGCAGGAAATAATTATCAACAGATAGGGGATGTTGTTCCTGATTATTCTTTTTTAGATGAGATATTTGATAAAATGCATTGTCAAAAACCAGAAGAGAGAATTTTCCCGGCTACTGAAATTCTAAAAATATTAGAAAAGCATAAATAATGATAGGAGGCTGACATGGACGAGATAAATGAACGAAACGCTACATCATCTACTGACGACAAACGGGAAGAGATCAAACAAAAACTGCGCCAGTATTATGATGGACGAATTGTAAGAAAAGATCTGACCAAATCAATCAAGGAAGGGGCAAATGTTCCGGTTTATGTATTGGAATATTTACTCGGTCAGTATTGCAATTCAGATGATGAGGAGATTATTCAAGAGGGACTGGATAATGTGAAACGAATTTTGAGAGATAATTATGTGCGCCCGGATGAGGCACAGAAATGGTACTTCAAGGGAAGTGCGACAGAAAGACAGAAAAAGATATTAGAAACGATCATCGCCAAGGGTTCTCCTGATGATTCATTTCTTTGGCCGATGGAGTTGATTGTTCCTGCAAAAAGTGAATTGTTTGGTTATATCATGCCGCTTCGTCCGAAGAATTATAAGAGTATTGTGGATCTTATGAAGAAGAGGGTGAATCCATCTTTTTATAGCTTGTGCAAGACGGCATTTAATCTGACCAGAGGATATCAGAAGCTGCACGCAATGGGAGCAAAGTATCAGGACATATCATTTGGTAACTTGTTCTTTGATCCTGACAATGGGGATGTCTTGATCTGCGATAATGATAATGTTTCATTTGATGACAGTAAGCCGGGCGGTGTTTTGGGTACACCGGGATTTATGGCACCAGAGGTTGTCAGAGGAGAGAAAAGACCGTCCAGAGATACCGATCGTTACTCATTAGCGGTATTGTTGTTTTATCTTTTTATGGTGAATCATCCATTAGAGGGAAAACTGGAAGCCAGTATAAAATGTATGGATATGGCGGCAAGAGTGAAATTGTACGGGACAGATCCGGTATTCATTTTTGATCCGGATAATAAGACCAATCGTCCGGTAAAGGGAATTCATGATAACGCCAATATTTATTGGCCGTTATATCCGGAAAAACTTCGTCAAATGTTTACAAAGTCATTTACAGAAGGATTGACAAGTCCGAGCAAGCGAATTACAGAGCCGGAGTGGATGCGGATGTTTTCAAATATGATGAGTGGTATGATACAGTGTGAATGCGGTGCCTGGAATTTTTATGATGAAGATTTGGAGACAAAGGGTGCTGCACATATTTGCTGGAATTGCCAGAAAGCAATAAGGATTCCAACCAAATTAATCATTGGAAAGAATCGGGTTCTGCTGAATCAGAATACAAAGTTATTGCATCATCATGTATATGATGATCTGGATATTGATACAGTAGTTGGTTCTGTTGTGCAAAATCCTAAGAATCCGGCTGTATGGGGGATTCGTAATGAGGACACAGCAAACTGGACCTACGAAAAAGCAGATGGAACACAGATTCCGGTGGAAATTGGACGTACAGCGGGCATTGCTCCGGGTGTAAAGATTTTATTCCCAGAGTCTGCCGGTGAATTTAAGTAGATAACGAGGAGGATGTAGCAATGGAAAATTTACAAAGACCAGGTGGGGAGTTAGCAACAAGACCAATTCATTTTTTCTGGATGGTAGACTGTTCGGGATCTATGTATGGTGAAAAGATTGGGATTGTAAACAATACAATTCAGGAATGTATTCCACAGATGCGCTCTGCGGCAGAAAATAATCCGAATGCGCAGTTGATGATTCGTGCCTTGCAGTTTTCGACCGGGGCATCATGGATTACAACGAATCCGATACCGGTAGAAGATTACAGTTGGGAGACAATGGATGCCGAAGGATTAACTTCACTGGGGAAAGCATTTGACCTGTTAGCAGCACAACTCAGTATTCCGCCTATGCCATCAAGGGCGTTGCCGCCGGTTGTGGTACTGCTGTCAGATGGACAGCCGACGGATGATTATAAAGAAAGTCTAGAGAATCTAAAGAAGCTCCCATGGTTTAGAAAAGCAGTTAAAATTGCTATTTCAATCGGACAGGATGCAGATGACGATGTGCTATTGGAGTTTGCAGGAAATAAGGAACTGGTACTGCAGGCAAACAATGCTACGGCATTAGCTAAGATGATCAAATGGGCATCTACAACAGCATCCATGGTTTCTGCACCATCCAGTAAGCCAATGAATGTCAGTGTTCCGGCAGCGGCATCCGGTGCGGTCGATGATGATCCGTTTGCGCCAGCCAATAATGGAGCACCATTAGTTCTTGATATGAGCAATATTCCTGATCCGGATGATTTTGATGAAGGAGCAGTTTGGTAAAGGAGGGGCTTAGATGAAACGCTATATTTGTAGTGAAGTAGTAAAAGGTGCCACTCATAGGCGGAATGGATTGCCTTGCCAGGACAATAAAAAAATCATAGAAATTTCGGACCAGATAGCAATATTGGCTGTCGCAGACGGACATGGCAGTGAAAAGTGCACCAGGAGTGAACGCGGATCACAGATTGCCGTCAATACATTTTGCGATGTCATGAAGAATTATCTGCATAGTTATGAGGAATATCATGATAACTATGCCTCGTTGCTGACATTTCTTAATCGTGAGGGAGATACAAGATTTGCACAAGATATATGTGAAGAATGGCAGGCGAGAGTGAAGCAGTCATTTTATAAAAATCAGGTAGAGGAGATGCGTAATGAAGCTGGAGAAATTCAGTGGAAATCCGTCTTTACGCTTTATGGGACGACGTTGCTTGGCATGCTGATCACCGAGGATTTTACATTCTCTTTCCAAATAGGGGACGGAGATATTGTATTGGTTAAAGATGACAGTGTATCGGCATTGGTGGAGCCGGAGAAATTTCTTGGTACAGAAACACATTCCTTATCGAAAATAGATGCGTGGAGAAAAGCTGTTGCCTCTGTACAAAGGCGGGAGCAAAGTGGAGAATATATGTATCTTTTGTCCACGGATGGTTTCGCAAACAGCTACACTTCCGATATGGAATTTCAGAAGACCTGTATGGGATATCGTGACATGATAAAAGAACATGGAGCGGAGGCTGTGCAGGGTAACTTGAAAAAGTGGCTTACAGAGACCAGTGAATTGGGATGTGGTGATGATATTACGGTGGTAATGGGGTACTTTACGGGAGAATAGGAATAAGAGAGCGAGAGTGAAAGATGAGTAAATTTGAGCAGGGGCAGGTTGTTGCATTAAAATCAGATAGTGCTATTACGGGAGCAATTGTCAATATCATGGAAGGCTATCCGGAAACGAGATACCAGGTGTTTACAGCTTCCGGTATGCAGACATACTATGAATCACAGTTAGATGGACAGCGTTCAGAGGATGCATTAGAATCGGTGGATGCTGAGCGTTTTCATGCCGGTTTGACAGCTTCTCTGATAAGAAATCCTTCGATTTCTTCGTTGTACTCTCTCAATTCTGCCAAGATTGACTTTATTCCTCATCAGTTTCGCCCTGTATTAAAGTTTATTAAATCAGATCGACCACGATTGTTAATTGCCGATGGTGTAGGTGTCGGTAAGACGATTGAGGCCGGTCTGATTTTGCGTGAACTCCAAGCCAGAAGAAATCTTAATTCTGTTTTGATTATTTGTCCTCGTCCATTGGTGTCGGAACAGAAATGGGAAACAGAGATGAAGCGGTTTGGAGAGGAATTTGTTCCCTTAGATGGTAAATTATTTCGTCATTGCATTCAGGAATTAGATATAGAGGGAGAATGGCCGGAGAAATATAATAAGGCGGTTGTTCCCTATTCTTTGTTTGATGAGGGAAATGTATTTGGGACGAAAAAGAGCAAGGGATTAATGGAAGTGGATCCACCGAAGTTTGATCTTGTTATAGTTGATGAAGCTCATCATATTAGAAATACAGCCACTTATGCTTATCGTGCGGTGAGCCGATTTTGTGATGCTGCAGAGGCTGTTGTATTGCTTACTGCCACACCTGTACAATTACAATATGATGATTTATATGTGTTATTAAATTTGTTGCGTCCGGATCTTATTATTGATAAGAACACATTTCATGATATGGCAGAGCCGAATGCTTTTATTAACGCAGCAGCAACCTATGTGAGAGGGTATAAGGAAGGATGGAAAGAGGCTGCCTATGAACAGTTGACTCTGGCGTGTGATACATCTTGGGGCAAAAAGGTGTTCAAAGGAAACCCAGGGGTAAAAAACATAATGGAATTACTGCAGGAAGAGCAGATTTCAGATGAACAGAGGGTACAGTTGATTTCAGATATTGAGAATATGCACACGTTCTCCAATCTGATCAGTCGTACAAGAAGAAGAGATATTGGAGAATTTACAATCAGGAAACCATATACGGTAACGGTAGATTTTACCGATGAACAGAGAAATCTGCATGATATGATTTTATCGGTTGTGCATAATATTTTTTCGGCAATTCATTGTACAGATAACACAAAATTTATGATGACGACAATCAGGCGTCAGACTGCCAGTTGCCTGTTTGGTTTGGTGCCTATGTTAAGAAGTATTTTATATCGTCATTTTAGTGAAATTATGGATTCTGAGGATGATAATTATGATATAAATGCCATGATGGGAGATAAATCATTTGCAGGCATCCAGGATCAGATACAGGAAATACTAAAAGTTGCGGAAAATCTTCCACCGGAAGATCCCAAGTTTGATGCAATGATGAAAGTGATAGAGAAAAAGCAGAGCGATCCGAAGAAAAATAAAGTTATGATTTTTAGCTGCTTTAAGCACACATTGCGTTATCTGTATAATAAATTGACAGAGCAGGGGCTTCGGGTTGGTATGATTCATGGTGATGTACCAGACGAGGATAGAAGAGCTTTATGCAATTGATATAGATGGCGCATTGGGTGGAGGTGGTCTTGCATTTGCTAAGTCAGCAAGTAAGGCGAAGTATGGGAAGAAACTGGATGAATTAGAAAGTTATGTATCAAGACCATATGCATACCGTGTGGATATATCTGCTGATGGGGAGACGGAGACCTACTATATTGGGGCGACAGATGTTGTTTTGAATGACAAAAAAGTAGTTATTTCCGCGAATAGTGATTTCGGTTATGAATTAATCAATTATCAGACAATAGATGTGCAGCATAATGGGAAAAAATATGCGATTAAACTTTCGAGACAATTTGAAATAGACCATGCAATGCTATATGGATACCAGAATTTGCGAACGGATGAGGATATGATTTTCAAGAATGGAATAACAGATCCTTTTTTGGTACGTGTACTTAACATGCGTAAAAGACAGCACAATCTTACTGATATCTTTGTTACGATTCAGGAAAATCAAAATAAAATAGTGAATGCTCCATTCGAGCAAAATATGATTGTTCAAGGATGCGCAGGATCCGGAAAAACAATGGTATTATTGCATAGACTGTCCAGATTAAAATATCAACAGAAATCATTTGATTTTGCAAAAAAAGCAATGATATTGACTCCAAACGATCAATTTAGCTTACATATAAAGGGATTAGCAGAAGGTTTACAGATTGGCAATATTGCCAGAGTTTCCGTTGAGCAATATTATATTGATATGCTGGTTGAATATGATTCTGTGTTTAAGCCAGACAATAAAGTGGTGTCAGAGATGCTAGTTCGTCAGGATTTTGTAGACTATATTTATTCTGATCAATTTGCCGCAAAATTTGTGAGTATATACGATAAGGTGATTTCAGAAAGAAATGCATTAACTGAAATTGTAGATAATCTTGCTGATGCAATGGGAGAAGAGAGAAGAACAATTTCAATAGATGATGATTCTCGCGTAATGCAGCAAATGCAATTTGCGGTAGAGGCGTTAGACACTATTGTTAAAATGCATGATCAAAAGATTCTTCATGCTAAGAATGAATTGGATAAAGTGATTAGTCGTAAGCAATTCTTAGAAACACAGCTCCCAGAAAAGGAAAAAACAGCTGCCGGCATTGTTAATGAGGCGGTTCCGCGTGTTGCGGAGAAAATTCGGAGATATTTGGAAGAAAAACAAAAAGCAATTTCAGAGTTGCAGGAACAGATGGATAGGGCGACTGCCGAACTTAATAAGGTGCAGTCAACGATTATTATGTTTGGAAAAAAGGCACGTATTGAACAACTGGAAAATGAAATTATTGAAATTCAAAAGAAGATTAACAGTGCAACCAATAAAATGGAGGCAGAAATTGTTGTTTTAAAAATGCCATTAAATGGGAAAAGCGAAGACGAGTTGATTGACTGGATGAGCCAGGTCGCATTATATATTAAAGAATGCCAGGATGATGTGAGATTGTGTAAAAGAACAAAGCAAGAATATTCAAACTTTGTATCCGAAATGCATGAAATTGGCAGTGAAATTGAAAATGCCCAAGAAAAATTCCAACAGTTGGAGATGGCAAAGTATAATACAGAAGTGAGAAATGCTATAAAGTATTTGTATGAAAAGATAGATACATATTCTGTATTGGGAATGTATCAAATGGTATTTGAAGAAACGGTGCATGATTTTAAGAAGGCACATCAAATAGGAAATATTGTTGGTAAATGCCATAGATTTGATTTGTATGCACAACTTATTTTTGCAATGAAGTATTATAAGCATGTAAATGGTTCGGTGCAGTTCATATGCGTAGATGAAGGACAAGATGTTGCTATCAATGAATACAGGCTTATAAGTCGATTAAATCAGAGGAGAGTTGTGTTTAATATATTTGGTGACACAAACCAGTTGATAAAACCAGGAAGAGGTATTTCGAATTGGAGTGTTATTGAAAATGAATTATCAGCAAGTAAATTCGTATTAAATGAGAACTATCGAAATACGAACCAAATTACTAAACTTTGTAATACTTGCTTTGAGATGGATGTTTTGCAGACTGGTGTAGATGGATCAGGCGTTAGAGAAATATCACGGAGTGAACTGGAAAAAGAATTATCAGTATGGAGTGATAGAACTGAACGGGTAGCGGTTCTTTTGCCAAGAGGTGTGCAGAAAAAGCAGTATCTCCATACGGAGGTGCTATCAGAAGACATTCAAAATTCCATTGGAGAAGAAATGGATGCAGGAAAGATTGCTGTTATGTATGTAGATGAAGTGAAAGGTATTGAATTTGACAGGGTGTTTGTTGTTGAGAATAAAATGTCTCGGAATGAAAAATACATTGCATATACGCGTGCGTTGTCGGATTTGATAGTAGTTGTGGATGATAATATTCCTGATTATGATGAAGGATCAGATAAGGCTGACATTCTGTTAGAGGAAAAGTATGAACGGAAGCAAAGCGATAAAAAAGACAATGTATTTAAGTGGACTGGCGATGCAGAGGGCACATCAAAAATTCAGTCTGAGCAGGAAACAACAGTAACGGAAAGGCATACGCTAATTGATAAAACCAGAGAGTCGGTGCCTATAACATTAGCACTGCTTCGAGAGATACATGAGTCAAACATCATAGCGGCTACATACTCATCACCTGGAGCAATGGGAAGACCTGGAGAAATTGTGCTTATAGCAGTAGAAAATGATACTATGAATTTGTATAGGTGCGATTATGTTGCACATCCACGAATCGGAGATGTCACAATGAAAACGTTTGGAAGCATATTTTCACAAAATACAGTGGGGTGGAGCAGTATGAGAATGGGAATGGGAAATACTCTGGTTTTGAGGTCAGAGTTGCAAGATGCATTTATTGAAAAGTTAGAGGCATCGGAAAAGCATATTTATCCGGCACATATTCAGATATTGTATCAGATTGCAAAAGAAAAGCTGTAATGCAGATGTCGCTTGTCACGCGACCATAGTATGCAGTTTGAGTAATATAGTATGAACCAGAACAGTGGGAGGTGATTAGTGTGATTGTTGACCGTTATTATTATCAACAACTTAATCAGAAGGAGAAAGCGATTTATCAGGCTTTTTATAAAGGTGTTATGTTACATCAGGACATCATACCGGTACCGGCAAAAGGAAAAATGTCAGATGAAACGTTTAATAGAGTGTTTATGGCAATGACGAGAGACAATCCATTAATTTTTTTCCTTAATCAATCGGCGTGTAGTTGGGCTTCTGATAAATTCTCCCATGTGGCAATATGCCCTCAGTATTTTTTTAGTGAGAAAAAAGTTAAGGAGTATAAAAGAAAGATTGAAAGTGTGGTAAATCAGTTGATTGCAGATTTAAGATTGCTGGAAGGAACTGATTATGATAAGGAGAAGAAGGTTCATGACTGGATGTGTCAGAATATAGAATACGACTTTGACGGATCCGATTTGAAGCAACCGGTTCGACTTATTGCTTCTCATAATATAATTGGTGTTTTTGCACATCATAAGGCACAATGCGAAGGGATTGCCAAAGCAGCAAAGGTTTTACTGAATGCGGTTGATGTAAAATGTATTGTTGCAACGGGAGAGTCAGATACAAACCATCAAAATGAAAGGCATGCTTGGAATGTTGTAGATGTAGAGCAGAAACCGTATCATTTAGATATTACTTGGGACATAGGGGCAAGTAATCGCAAAAATGGAGCGATAGCGTATGATTATTTCAATTTGACAGATGAATTGATCATGCGTGATCACAAAGCAGAGGATGTACTTCCGAAATGTTGTGATTTATCAGAAAATTATTATATAAAAAATCAGCTTGTATTTAATACAAAAGCTAAGTTGTATCGTTATATTGATAGTGCGCTTGAGCAGGGAATTTATGAGTTTGATTTTCGATATAATGGCAAGGAAAAAGCCACAAAATTATCTGGAGAGGTTATGAGGTACATATTAAAATGGATGCGAGAACAAGGGCATCCGGTAGCCAAGGTTGTACATAGTCCGAATGATTTGTTAGGAATATGCAAGTTGATTGTCTGTTAAAGTCTGGAGGTAATATATGCTGGAATTGATCATTTATGGCATAGGATTTTTTGCGCTGACATTATTGTTGCAATATTTACTATCGAAATTTAGGAAAGATGGTAATCAAGGCGATTCTGCAATTTGGGTAGGAAATAATGCAATCATAGTGATTTGCATTTTTGGAATTATGCAACATAATATAGACTATTTTGCTGCAATTATTGGGTTTATTGTTGCCGATGGTGTTACTAAATGTTATCAGAATAAGTTATAATGAAGGAGGAGGTAAAATGGACGATTGGATGGATTTTAATCATATAAACTAAAAAATACTCTTTGACATCCCTACTCATACGATATATAATAAAGAGAATGCGTTGATACAATAGGAACGATGAATTATCATGGCGAATAGGAGGATGCAGCGTGGCAAAGTATACCAGAGATGACATATTAGACATGATTGAAGAGGAGGACATCGAGTTTATCCGTCTTCAATTTACAGACATCGCAGGAAATCTGAAGAATATGGCAACCACTGTTGACCAGATTGACAAGATCCTGGATGGCAGATGCCAGTTTGATTGCGCAGCGATCGATGGTTTTGATGGCGATATGGAGGAATTATTCTTAATTCCCGACTTAGATACGTTTGTTATTTTTCCATGGCGTCCACAGCATGGAAAGGTAGCCCGTTTTATCTGTGACATTGTGAAACCCGATGGAACGCCTTTTGACGGTGACAGCCGTTATATTTTAAAAAGAATAATTGCTGAGGCAAAGGACATGGGATACGATTTTGACGTTGCCCTTAAGAATGAGTTTTTCTTATTTGACCTTGGCGAAAACGGAGAGCCGACCCAGAATTCCAGCGAGAAGGGCGGCTATTTTGATGTTGGGCCGGCAGATTGCGGAGAAAACGCCAGACGTGATATGGTACTTTATCTGGCAGATATGGGGATTTCTACGGAGTCTTCTTATCATTCCGATGAGGCGGCACAGCATGTATTGGATATGACTTATACCAATGCACTGACGATGGCAGACAATATTATGACCTCCCGGCTGGTGATCCGGACTGTGGCAAAACGTCATGGTCTTCATGCGACCTTTATGCCAAAGCCTAAGAAGGATTCGAAGGGATCCGGAGCACATTATACATTTTCTTTATCAAAAAATGGTAAAAATATCTTTACCGATGCTGATGATTCTGCAGGAGTAAGCAAGGAGGGATATGCATTTATGGCAGGTATCCTGGAGCATATTGCAGATATGTCTCTGGTTACCAATCCTCTGGTCAATTCCTACAAGCGTCTGGTGCCGGGATTTCTGGCACCTCTGCGGGTGAGCTGGTCTGTGCACAATTCCAGCCCGCTGATCCGTCTGACCTCGGTTGGCGGAGACGGCGGCAGGATCATTCTCCGGAGTCCGGATGGCGCAGCAAATCCATATCTGGTGCTTGCAGCGTGTCTGGCAGCAGGAATGGATGGTATCAAAAGAAATCTGCAGCCGCCGGTATGTATGGATAAAATGTCAAAGGAGGAACTGGCCAAGCGAGAGAAGCTTCCACGGACGCTTTACGAAGCAGTGAAACGTTTTGAAAATGATGCGTTTCTGCGGGATGTGCTGGGTGCGCATGTATCGAATTATCTGATCTCTACAAAGGATGCAGAGTGGGAAGAATATTGCAGACAGGTAACGAGATGGGAAACAGACCGTTATCTTGGGACAGTATAGGAGCACCGCTGATCAGTAACCGATACACAGGAGGTTTTTATGGCAGATATTATCATTGCATTTCCGAAACTGGACGATGCAAAAAATCTTAAAAAACTTCTGCTTCGAAACGGGTATGATGTCAGTCTGGTATGTGACAACGGAGCACAGATTGTCAGTGCAGTCAATGAATTGGACGGCGGTGTGGTGATATGCGGATACCGGTTCCGCGATATGCACTTTTCGGAGGTTCTCGATTACCTGCCCAAAGGCTTTCAAATGCTTTTGATGGCATCTCCGGCCAAGCTGGAGGACAGTGATATCAGTGAGGTTGTGTCGCTGCCCATGCCTCTCAAGGTTCAGGATCTGCTGAATACTCTGGAAATGATGATGGTGCAGTACCGGCGTTGGAAGAAAAAGCAGAAGAATAAGCCGAAAGTACGGTCAGAAGGTGAAAAAAGAACGATACGAAAAGCAAAAGAGCTATTGATGGAGAGAAACCAGATGACAGAAGAGGAAGCACACAGATACATACAAAAAATAAGCATGGATAGTGCAACAAATTTAGTTGAAACTGCTGAAATGTTACTAGAACTAAATGGAAAGGAATGGGAAATTTAGATGAAAGCGTTTCTTATTTTAGAGGATGGAACAGTATTTGAGGGCAAGAGTGTTGGGGCGCAGAAGGAAGTGATCAGTGAGATCGTATTTAATACGTCAATGACCGGATATCTGGAGGTTCTGACAGATCCAAGTTATGCGGGACAGGCAGTTACTATGACATATCCGTTGATCGGCAATTACGGTATTGCCTATGACGATATGGAGTCTCGAAAGGGATGGCCGGACGGTTTTATCACCAGAGAAATTTCCCGTTTGCCAAGCAATTTCCGATGTGAGGATACTTTACAGAAGTTTTTGGAAGATCAGGATATTCCGGGCATCTACGGTATTGATACCAGAGCACTTACCAAGATTCTCCGGGAAAAGGGTACTATGAATGGAATGATCACAACAAATGAAAATTATAATCTGGACGAGATTCTTCCAAAGTTAAAGGAGTATAACGTGACCGGTGTGGTACAGAAAGTGTCACGGAGCCAGAAGGAGTCTTTCAAGCCGGGTGATCTAGGCTCTGAAAAGACAGAGACAAGCTTTAAGGTGGCTGTGATCGATGTGGGAACCAAAAATAATATTATCCGCTGTCTGTTAAACAGAGGCTGCGAGGTTGATGTATATCCTTGTGATTTCAAGGCGGAGGATGTGATCGCAGCAAAGCCGGACGGTATTATGATCACAAATGGACCGGGAGATCCGGCAGAGTGTGTGGAGATCATTGAGGAGATCCGCAAGCTGTCTGAGTCAGGTATTCCAATCTTTGCAATCTGTCTGGGGCATCAGCTGATGGCACTGGCCCACGGCTTTAAGACATATAAGATGAAATATGGTCATCGTGGTGCAAACCATCCGGTAATGGATCTTCATACCAGAAGAGTTTATATTTCTTCCCAGAACCACGGTTATGTGGTGGATGGCGCGAGCCTGGATGACACAAAGGCGAAGCCATGGTTTATCAATGTTAATGACAAGACCATCGAGGGTCTGGAATATATTGGAAAGCCGGTGAAGACCGTGCAGTTCCATCCGGAGGCAAATGCAGGTCCAAAGGATTCAGAGGTACTGTTTGAGGAGTTTATCAAAATGATGGGAGGTAATCAGTAATGCCAAAATTAGAGGGAATTAAACGTGTATTGGTAATTGGTTCCGGTCCGATCGTTATCGGACAGGCAGCCGAGTTTGACTATGCGGGAACACAGGCATGCCGTTCTCTGAAGGAAGAGGGAATGGAGGTTATCCTTGTCAACTCCAATCCTGCAACGATCATGACGGATAAAGATATTGCGGATAAGGTATATATTGAGCCATTGACGGTTGGAGTACTTCAGCACATCATTGAGGTGGAAAAACCGGACAGTCTTCTTCCGAACATGGGTGGACAGGCTGGTCTGAACCTTGGTATGGAGCTTGCGGAGTCTGGATTTTTGGATAGTCATAATGTAAGGCTTCTTGGAACAACAGCAGAAACGATTCGTAATGCAGAGGGACGTCAGGAGTTTAAGGATCTGATGGAGCGGATCGGAGAGCCATGTGCTCCTTCTGAGCTGGTAGAAAATATTGAAGATGGTGTGGTCTTTGCAGAAAAGATCGGCTATCCGGTAGTTCTGCGTCCGGCTTATACCCTTGGTGGTTCCGGCGGTGGAATTGCCCATGATCAGGAAGAGCTGGAGGAGATTCTTTCCAATGGTCTTCGTCTTTCCCGTGTAGGTCAGGTTCTTGTGGAGAGATGTATTGCCGGATGGAAAGAGATCGAGTATGAGGTAATGCGCGACAGCAACGGAAATTGTATTACCGTATGTAATATGGAAAATCTGGATCCGGTTGGTGTTCATACCGGTGACAGTATCGTTGTGGCACCATCCCAGACCTTGTCCGATAAGGAGTACCAGATGCTTCGTTCTTCTGCATTGAAGATTATCAGCGAGCTTGGAGTGACCGGTGGATGTAACGTACAGTTTGCACTTCATCCGACATCCTTTGAATACTGTGTGATCGAGGTAAACCCTCGTGTGAGCCGTTCGTCTGCACTGGCTTCCAAGGCTACCGGATATCCGATCGCCAAGGTGGCAGCAAAGATTGCACTGGGATATACTCTGGATGAGATTCCAAATGCCGTTACCGGCAAGACCTATGCAAGCTTTGAGCCGGCATTGGATTACTGTGTTGTTAAGATACCAAGACTTCCGTTTGATAAATTTATCAATGCAAAGCGTACTCTGACCACGCAGATGAAGGCAACCGGTGAGGTTATGAGTATCTGTACTAATTTTGAGGGCGGTCTGATGAAAGCAATCCGTTCTCTGGCACAGCATGTCGATTGTCTGGAAACCGGCGACTACGATGGAATGTCTGATGAGGATGTACTGGATAAGCTGGATATCGTCGATGACCGTCGTATCTATCTGATCGCAGAGATCCTTCGCCGAGGCATTGCCTCCTATGACAAGATTCACGAGATCACTAAGATTGATGAATGGTTTATTGATAAGATCGCCATTCTGGTGGAGATGGAAAAGAAGCTCAAGGACTGCAATGGCAACATTGACAAAGAGCTTATGAAGGAAGCGAAGAGAATGGAATTCCCGGACAACGTGATTGCACGCTGGACTGGCAAGACGGAGGAAGAGGTAAAGCAGCTTCGCTATGAGTACGGAATTACCGCTGCTTTCAAAATGGTAGATACCTGTGCCGCAGAGTTTGCGTCAGAGACACCTTATTATTATGGATGTTTTGATGGAACCAATGAGGTGGAAGAGACAAGTGGCCGCAAAAAGATCATGGTACTGGGTTCCGGCCCGATCCGTATTGGACAGGGTATCGAGTTTGACTACTGCTCTGTGCACAGTGTGTGGGCACTGAAGCAGGAGGGCTATGAGACCATTATTGTAAATAACAACCCGGAAACGGTAAGTACAGACTTTGATATTGCCGATAAGCTGTATTTTGAGCCGTTGACACCGGAGGATGTAGAGAATATCGTTCGTCTGGAGAAGCCGGACGGGGCTGTGGTTCAGTTTGGTGGACAGACAGCCATTAACCTGACAGAGTCCCTGATCAAGATGGGCGTGAAGATTCTTGGTACAAGTGCTGAGAACGTTGATGCTGCCGAGGATCGTGAGCTGTTTGACGAGATCCTGGAGGAATGCTGTATCCCGAGAGCGAAGGGAGACACCGTATTTACTACGGAGGAAGCATTAAAGGTTGCCAACGAGCTTGGTTATCCGGTACTGATCCGTCCTTCTTATGTACTGGGTGGACAGGGAATGCAGATTGCTGTCCGAGACCAGGATATTGTAGAGTTTATGGCGGTCATTAACCGTTATCATCAGGAGCATCCGATCCTGATCGATAAATACCTGATGGGTAAGGAGATTGAGGTGGATGCCGTATGTGATGGTGAGGATATTCTGATCCCAGGTATTATGGAGCATATTGAGAGAGCCGGTATCCATTCCGGTGACAGTATTTCTGTATATCCGGCACAGACAATTTCCGACAAGATCAAGCGTGTTCTGGTGGATTATACCGGCAAGCTGGCACGTTCCCTTCACGTCATTGGTCTGATCAACATTCAGTTTATCGTATATCAGGATGAGGTTTATGTGATCGAGGTAAATCCTCGTTCCAGCCGTACCGTACCATATATCAGTAAAGTAACAGGTATCCCGATTGTTGATCTGGCTTCCCGTGTGATCCTCGGAGCAAAGATCCGGGATCTGGGCTTTGAGCCGGGTCTTGCACCGGATGCAGGATATCTGGCCATCAAGATGCCGGTATTCTCTTTTGAGAAGCTTCGTGGAGCAGAGATTTCTCTGGGACCGGAGATGAAGTCTACCGGTGAGTGTCTTGGTATCGCCAAGACTTTCGATGAGGCACTGTATAAGGCATTTTTAGGTGCTGGAGTCAATCTTCCAAAGCATAAGAAGATGATCATTTCCGTAAAGGATTCCGATAAGCTGGAGGCCGTTGGTGTAGCAAAGCGTTTCAAGGCGCTTGGTTATGAAATCTTTGCAACAAGAAATACCTCCCGTGTATTAAATGAGAACGGGGTACTGGCGATTCCGGTCAACCGCATCAATGAGGAGGCACCGACTCTGATGGATCTGCTTCTGGAGCATCAGATCGATCTGGTTATTGATACACCGACCCACGGCGACAAGATGAAAGATGGTTTCCTGATCCGCCGTACCGCTATTGAGACAGGTGTCAATGTATTAACTTCTCTGGACACCGCCAATGCACTTCTCACCAGCTTGGAGAATGCAGATAAGCAGCATCTTTCTATTGTGGATGTGGCAACGATCTCTAAGAGTGGTTCTTATGCGCAGTAGAAAATAAAAGAGTAATAAGATAAAAACTAACAGGAAGCATATCCGTTTCAGGGATGTGCTTCCTGTTTTTATGATTGGCAGAAAATAATTAAATTTGATTAATCCGCTGTGATCAGAGTACCGGTCTTTCCCGTAACGCCGTCCAAAGCTGTATCCAGATCGGTAATTACGGACTTGTGGGCAGGAGAGGAGGATGCGAAGGAAACAGCAGCTTCAATCTTAGGAAGCATAGCACCTGTGGTAAACTGGCCATCCTCGATATATTTGGTGGCTTCCTCAACCGACAGATGATCTAACGGTGTCTCCTGTGGCGTGTTGAAGTTTAATGCAACCTTTTCTACGCCGGTGAGCAGAAGCAGCATATCTGCCTGAATTCCCTCTGCGAGGCAGGCACTGGTCAGATCCTTCTCAATGACTGCACTGGCACCCTTCAGACGGGTCCCCTGCTGCAGAACCGGAATTCCGCCGCCACCGCAGGCAATGACAACCTGATCGGCGTCCAGAAGAGCTTTGATGGCATCCAGTTCGTAAATCTCCATTGGACGAGGAGCAGCAATAATACGGCGATAGCCCTTGTCTCCATCCTTAATGACATGGTTGTTTTTCTTTTGCTCGGCTTTTGCCTCTTCCTCTGTCATATAACGTCCGATAACTTTGGAAGGCTGGCTGAATGCAGCGTCAAACGGATCGACGCGAACCTGTGTGATCAAGGTGGTGACAGGCTTGTAGATACCGCGGTTTAAAAGCTCTGTACGGAGCTCGTTCTGCAGATCGTAGCCGATATAACCCTGGCTCATGGCACTGCAGATGGACATTGGTGCAACTGTGTTGTCCGGTTCCAGAAGAGAATATTCTGTCATGGCAGCGTGGATCATACCAACCTGTGGTCCGTTACTGTGTGTGATCACAACCTGATATTTGGCTTCGATCAGATCAGCGATTGCAGCAGCCGCTTTTTTTACGGCAGCCTTCTGTTCCGGAAAAGTGCTGCCGAGGGCATTGTGACCCAGAGCAACAACGATTTTTTTATTATTCATGTTGGATACCTCCGTAAGTATTATTTGATAACTCCAAAATTCAGATGCTTTTCATCTAATGATAAACAGATATATGTACGAACCAAAACATCTGCATTGATAACTTTAAGTATACCATAAACAAAACTATAACACAAGAAAAGGGCAAAACCAGTGTTTTGCCCTCCAAGAATTGCTTCGCAATTCTCATTGGCTTTCTAATGCATTACGAGCTTTTTTCGATACACCAGAAAAAGAGACGATTGCCATACGGTCAACCGTCCCTTCTCTGATTCATTTATAAATTGGGAATATTATAATATGAAAGCAAGTTTATTCTTGTGTAGGTAAAGTGAGGAGTTTATACCTCAAACAGCAGATCGCCGTAGGTAGGTACCGGCCAGAATGTCTTGTCAACGATCATTTCCAGCTCATCGATCGGAGCACGGAGTGTCTCCATATCAGCAAATACAACCTTACGGAAGAACAACGCCTGTTCTTTGCCTTCTTCCTTGGTGTCTGCCTCAGCAACAGCAGCCTCAAGGGTAGTCAGTGCCTTCTGTGCAGAAGCAAGAAGAGAAGATGTTTTTGTTAAGAGCTCTGTCTGGACAGATACATCAGCAGTTGGGCATGCAGCCTGAACCTTTGTGATAGAATCTGCAAGGCTTGTGGTGTATTTAATAATAGATGGGATAAACTGCTTGCCGGCCATGTCAATCATTGTCTTTGCCTCAATGTTGATAGTCTTAGAGTAGTTCTCATAGTTGATCTCAACACGGGACTCAAGTTCCGCTTTTGTCATAACATTCTGTCTTTCGAAAAGCTTTACGCTCTTCTCGGATGCAAGATAAGGAATTGCCTCAACCATAGACTTGATGTTTGGAAGACCACGTTTCTCTGCTTCCTCAACCCAATCATCAGAATATCCATCACCATTGAAGATAATCCTCTGGTGCTCTGTTACAGTCTTCTTGATCAGGGCGTCAACAGCAGTATCGAAATCCTCTGCTTGCTCCAGTTCGTCAGCAAAATCCTGAAGAACATCCGCAACCATAGCATTTAATGTAAAGTTTGGTCCGGCGATGGACATAGAAGAACCAAGCATACGGAACTCAAACTTATTACCGGTGAAAGCAAACGGTGATGTACGGTTTCTGTCGGTAGCATCCTTCTTCAATACCGGAAGTACATGTACACCGGTATCCAGCTTCTCACCCTGAATTGAGGAAGAAACATCACCTCTGACAATCTGCTCAATGATATCCTCTAACTGCTCGCCGAGGAAGATGGAGATAATAGCAGGCGGTGCCTCGTTTGCACCAAGTCTGTGGTCATTTCCCGGACTGGAAGCGGACAGACGAAGAAGCTCTGCATTATCATCAACTGCCTTGATTACAGCGGCAAGTGTCAGAAGGAACAGTTTGTTTTCATGTGGCTTTTTACCGGGATCCAGAAGGTTGATACCGGTATCGGTTACGATAGACCAGTTATCATGCTTACCGGAACCGTTTACACCGGCGAATGGCTTCTCGTGAAGGAGGCACTCCAGGTTATGTCTCTTGGCAACCTTCTTCATAATCTCCATAACCAGCTGGTTATGATCCGTAGAGATATTAGCGGTTGTAAAGATCGGAGCCATCTCATGCTGGGCAGGCGCAACCTCGTTATGCTGCGTCTTAGAGAGAATACCGAGCTTCCAAAGTTCAATGTTAAGGTCTTTCATAAAGGAAGCAATACGCTCTTTGATGGTGCCAAAGTAATGATCATCTAATTCCTGACCCTTTGGTGCCGGTGCGCCAAAAAGAGTACGACCGGTAAAGATCAGATCCTTACGCTGTAAATATTTGTCACGGTCAACCAGAAAATATTCCTGCTCAGGTCCTACGGAGCAGGAAACCTTTTTGACATCGTCATATCCAAAAAGCTTTACAATACGGACAGCCTGTTTGCTGAGGGCTTCCATAGAACGAAGGAGAGGAGTTTTCTTATCCAGCGCCTCACCTGTGTATGAACAAAATGCAGTAGGGATGCAGAGTGTAACTCCGGCAGCATCCTCACGCAGAAATGCAGGAGATGTACAATCCCATGCTGTATATCCTCTTGCCTCAAAGGTAGCACGAAGACCACCGGAAGGGAAAGAAGATGCATCCGGCTCCCCCTTGATCAACTCCTTACCGGAGAATTCCAGAACCGGTTTGCTGTCAGATGCAGGACTTAAGAAAGAATCATGCTTTTCTGCAGTAATACCTGTCATCGGCTGGAACCAGTGGGTATAATGAGTAGCGCCGTGCTCCAGTGCCCATTCCTTCATGGCGTGTGCCACAACATTTGCGATATCCTGATTCAGGTCTTCGCCGTTCTCCAGGGTTTTCTTCCATGATTTGTAAACATCCTTAGGCAGCTTTTCTTTCATTACCTCATCGTTGAACACGTCTTTTCCGAAAACCTGCTCAATTACGTTTTGTTCCATAATTCCTACCATCCTTTCATCGTCAACTGACTGTTTATTTTATGAGGCGGTCTTCCTTGTGCCAGTCCCTGATGTCCATGACCGTCTCATGAGAGTCGGGCGAAACAGAAGCTTATGTCAGTCTGATTAGTAAAAAAGGGCGCACTCATTACAAGTAATGAGAACACCCTTGTTCCGTTCGTTATCCAACTGTTAGGTACTATAACATACTTTTATTTGTTTGAAAACCCCTTTTTTTAATTTTTTTAAATTATTGACAAAATCTCCCAATAGGTATACGCTAAGAAACGCTGTCTTTATGGGCGGTATTTCTAATATTAAGTATATTTTTAGAACAAAAGAGAAAGAGGTGTTTTGTTGTGAAATATTTGCGACAGTTTTCTATTATTCTGCTGATCTCCCTGATTGGGGAAGTGTTACATAACCTGATCCCATTGCCGGTTCCGGCAAGCATTTATGGCCTGGCAATCCTATTTACGGCTTTGGCCGGTGGAATTCTGTCTCTGGATAAGGTGAAGGAGACGGGATACTTCTTAATAGAAGTAATGCCACTGATGTTTATTCCGGCAGCTGTGGGTTTGTTAGGAGCGTATCATGTACTGATGCCGATACTGCTTCCTTATGCGGTGATCACTTTGCTGAGCACGCTTCTGGTAATGTTCGTGGCAGGCAGGGTCACACAGTTTATGACAGAGGAGGATGTGCAGAATGAGTGAGTTTATGCAGAATTCCGTGTTTTGGGGTGTTGCTTTGAGCTTTGTGGCATATGGTATCGGTATGCTGCTGCAGAAGAGATTCCGGCTGGCCATTTTTAATCCTCTTTTGATCTCCGTGATCCTGATCATGCTCTTTTTAAATATCTCCAAGACAGATTATAAGGTTTATCAGGAGGGAGCGGATGTGATCAGTTATTTTCTGACACCGGCGACAGTCTGTCTGGCTATTCCTCTTTACGAGCAGATGGAGCTGTTAAAGAAGAATTTTAAGGCAATCATGATCGGAATCTTATCCGGTGTTTTGACAAGCCTTGTCAGTGTTCTTGCTATGTCTGTCTTTTTCGGACTGAACCATAAGGAATACACGACGCTCCTGCCAAAGTCCATTACCACTGCTATTGGAATGAGTGTTTCCGAGGAATTAGGCGGTTATGTGACACTGACTGTGGCAATCATTATTATAACGGGCATTCTGGGAAGTATTCTGGCGGAAGCTGCATGCAAAGTTTTTCATATTACAGAACCGATCGCTAAGGGAGTCGCTATCGGCACGGCTTCTCATGCCATTGGTACCTCAAAGGCAATGGAAATGGGCGAAACAGAGGGGGTAATCTCCGGCTTATCCATTGCAGTGGCAGGGCTGTTGACGGTAGCCGGGGCATCGATCTTTGCATGCTTTTTGTAATAAACGGTATATGATGGTGCCGGGATAGAAACAGGGAATCTTCTCCGGACGGCTATTGCTTTTTGCAAGGGAATCGTTTATCATTAAATAGAGTGTGTTTTATCGTAAGATTAAGAGAATATTCTATCTGCAGCGGCTGTCTGCGGATGTTTAGAAAGGCATGGACATTTCTATGGAGAAGAAGCAGAAGGACGATGTATTGGGACCGGAGATTGAGGAGATCTTTCATCCGGATTTTGTTGAGAAAAAACCTAAAAACAAAAAAAGATTTCGAGGAATATTGGGTCATTGGTTTGGCCTGCTTTTAGTGATCATCATATCGATCATCATTTTTTACTGCTTGACGAATCTTTCCTATATATGGAAGGCGGCAGCAGCATTGGTGAAGCTTTTGATGCCTGTGATTTATGGACTTGTGATCGCATATCTGCTAAATCCGCTGATGGTATTTTACAGCAACTGCTTTTATAAACTCTTCGGACGCAAGATCCCGGAGGAGGATGAGCGGAGACAGCGGCGCTACCGGAAGTTTACCAAGGCTGTCAGCATTGTCCTGGCGATGATCACCGGTTTTCTGATCATTACCGTACTTTTGTGGCTGTTGATACCACAGGTGGTCAACAGCATTGTTACGTTGGTGAACACTCTGCCGGATCAGGCACAGGATTATTATCATAAGGTAAGCAAGTGGGTCATGGATAACCCCTACCTGGCCAATCAGTTTCAGGATGCCCTGCTTCATGTGACGGATAGTCTGGATGAATGGATTCAAAAGGATCTGTTTCCTTGGCTGCAGACAGGGCTTTTACCAAATGTAAACTCTTTGGCCTCCATGTTTGCCAGTGGTGTATTCAGTGTGCTGGGAGTATTATATAATCTGATGATCGGCTGTATTGTGGCAGTTTATCTGCTGCTTGGCAAGGATAGATTTCTGGCACAGGCAAAAAAGCTGATCTATGCGGTCTTTGGCAAGAAACAGGCAGATGTAATCCTTCATTACGGACGCATGACAAACGATACATTTAGTGGATTTATCGTTGGTAAGATCGTGGATTCTGCGATCATTGGCGTATTGTGTTTTATTGTGATGTGGATTCTGAAGCTTCCATACCCGCTGCTGATCAGCGTGATCGTTGGTGTGACTAATGTGATCCCTGTATTTGGTCCGTATATTGGAGCAGTACCAAGTGCACTTCTGATCCTTTTGGTCAATCCGGTCCAGTGTGTTTATTTTGTTATCTTTATTATTATCCTCCAGCAGCTGGATGGTAATGTAATAGGACCGGCAATTTTGGGAGAATCAACGGGTCTGACGGCATTCTGGGTGCTGTTTGCCATCCTGCTGTTTGGAGGGCTGTGGGGCATTGCAGGTATGATCGTCGGTGTGCCGTTATTTGCGATGATCTACCGGCTGTTAAAGGATTATCTGGAGCTGCGTCTGTATCATAAAAGCCTTAGTATGGAGACGGATATGTATAAGGATCTGAAGAGGATCCGGACAGATGTGAATGGAGATAAGCATTACGTTTTATATACAAAGCAGGAAAAGAGAAATGCTAACCTGCGCCGGGATGCAGAAAATAAGATTTCTCTATTGCAGCTTCTGACACAGAAACCCATTGAAGCACCGGCGGCAGAAGGTAAGACTATGACCGGAGATTCGGAAAGCGGGGAAGAGCCGGATCGGAAGGCGGAGGAGCATTTTTCGAACGAGGAACTGCCGGAAACGGATAAGACAGAAAAACAAGCAGAGAATTCCGAAACAAGCAAGTAGACGAAATGATATAAAAAGGAGAATGTGGGATTATTATGATTAAAAGTATGACGGGTTTTGGCCGGAGTGAGACCATTACGGAGGAGTATAAAATATCAGTAGAGATGAAAGCGGTCAATCACAGATATTGTGATATTGGGATCAAGATGCCCAAGAAATTTAACGCCTTTGAAAATGTCGTGCGTTCGACAGTAAAGGAGTTTGCGGCCAGAGGAAAGATCGACATTTATATTTCCTATGAGGATTATGCCGGAAAGAAAACAAAGGTAGATTACCATGATACAGTGGCACAGGGATATATGGACGCCATTGAAAAGGCCGCTCAGACCTTTGGACTGGAAAAGGGAATTACTGCGGCGTCATTGATCCGGATGCCGGATGTCATTGCTCTGGACGAAGCTGAGGATGATGAGGAAACGTTACTCCCTGTACTGGAGCAGACATTGCGTCAGGCGGCGGCTCATTTCGTGGAAGCGAGAGAGAAGGAAGGGGAGCATCTGTTTCTTGATCTGAATGAAAAGCTGGATGGCATTGAAAAGATGGTATGTGACGTGGAAAAACGTTCTCCGGAGATGATGGAAGAATACCGCAGCAGGATCACCGAAAAGGTGGAGGAGCTTCTGGGAGATAAAAATATTGATGAACGTGTGCTTGCTACAGAGCTGACTATTTATGCTGATAAGGTCTGCGTGGATGAGGAGACAGTACGTCTGCACAGCCATATCAAGAATATGAGAGATACTTTAAAATTGGGAGACAATATTGGACGGAAGCTGGATTTTATCGCACAGGAGATGAACCGGGAGTCAAACACCATACTCTCCAAGGCAAATGACAGGGCATTATCCAATATTGCGATCGATCTCAAGACAGAGATCGAGAAGGTCAGAGAGCAGATTCAGAATATAGAATAACAGAGCAGACAGGAAGGGACATTATTATGCTGGTTAATGTCGGTTATGGAAATGTGGTCAATATGAATAAGGTCATTGGCATTGTACGGGCCGATGCGGCACCGATCAAGCGTATGATACAAAATGCGAAGGATGCCGGACTGGCAGTGGATGCCACATGCGGGCGGAAGACCAAATGTATTCTGGTAATGGACAGCGGGCATCTGGTGCTGTCAGCACTTTTGCCGGAAACCATCGAGAGCAGAGTTCATTCGCCGCAGGAAGGGGAACTGCGGAATATGGAAATGGAGGAATAAAAATGTCAGATAAAGGAGTTCTTACTGTAATTTCAGGATTTTCAGGAGCCGGAAAGGGAACCGTTGTAAAACAGCTTCTGGATAAATATGACTATGGTTTATCAATCTCAGCAACAACCCGTTCTCCGAGAGAGGGGGAGCAGGATGGCAGAGAATATTTCTTTAAGACGAAGGAAGAATTTGAGCAGATGATCGCAGAGCATCAGCTGATCGAATATGCCCAGTATGTGGGAAATTATTACGGGACACCCAAGGAATATGTGGTACAGCAGTTAGAGCAGGGAAAGGATGTGATCCTTGAGATTGAAATGCAGGGAGCCCTTCATGTAAGGGAGATCCTGCCGGAGGTAAACCTGATCTTTCTGACGCCTCCTGCTGTAGATGTATTGGAAAACCGTCTCCGGGGCAGAGGCACCGAGACGGAAGAAGTGATCCGTAACCGCATGGCACGGGCCAAGGAAGAGTGCAGCTACATGGAGAAATATGATTATATCGTAGTGAATGACGATCTGGACGAGTGTGTGGAAAATGTACATAGCCTGATTCGTTCTCTCCATTACAAAAGAGAACAGCAGGAGAAATTTATCAAAAAAATAAAACAGGAGTTTGAAAAAAGATAGTTGATAAATTTATCTTTTTGCGATATTCTATAAGCTAGATTAAATTTTGAAAGGGGAATATTATGTTACATCCATCTTATACAGACTTAATGAAATTAGTAAACAGCGAGGTAGAGACCGGAGAGGCACCTGTAGTAAACAGCCGTTATTCTATCGTTTTGGCAACTTCCAAAAGAGCACGTCAGCTTATTGACGGGGTACAGCCTTTAGTAAAATCAAAATGTCCAAAGCCATTGTCTACTGCGATTGAGGAGCTTAGCAATTCCAAGATCCATATTCTCAGTGAGGAGGAGGCTGCTGAGATCGAGGCAAGAAAGGCAAAAGAAGCTCAGGAGAGAGCAGAGGAAGCGGAATCTATCATTTCTTTCTCTGAGGAAGATGAGTAGAGGAAAAACTTCGGGAAAAGATCAGATCGTATAAATCAGAGGCGGAGGAGCTTGTTGTGATGATGGAAGAAAACCAGGATCAGACAAAGGAAATCCAGCAGGAGAAAGAATGTCCTGCAGAGGAAAATATATCAGAAAATGAACCGGAAAAGAAGCCGACCAGGCTTCAAAAGATAAAAAGTGCATTGATCGAGCTGATCGTTTATGTAGCGATCATCGTGGTCTGTGTTATGGTAGTACCGCGCTATGTGATACAGAGAACGATTGTTGACGGGACTTCAATGGAGTCTACCCTGCAGGACGAGGATAATCTGCTGGTAGACAAGTTGTCCTACCGATTTTCAGACCCTAAAAGATTTGATATTATTGTATTTTATCCGTATGGCAGAGAAAACGAGGATTATTATATTAAGCGTGTAATCGGTCTGCCGGGAGAGACGATCCAGATTGTGGGGAATACGATTTATATTGACGGCAAGGTTCTGAAGGAAAATTATGGCAAGGATCCTATGACGGAGTCTGGTATTGCCTCAGAGCCACTGAAGCTTGGCAAGGATGAGTATTTTGTGCTGGGGGATAACCGGGAGGTCAGCGAAGACAGCCGTTATGAGGAAGTAGGACCTGTATCCAGAGATAAAATCGAAGGCAAGGCCGTGTTACGAATATATCCGTTTAATAAGTTTGGCACCATTAAGGGCAATGGTCAAAAGGCAGAAGCAGCAGAACGCCAGAAAGTAGTTGCGATTGATGCCGGGCATCAGTCCCGTGGTGACAGCTCCACAGAGCCGATGGGTCCGGGTTCGTCTACCCGGAAGGCAAAGGTGGCGGGGGGAGCGACAGGTGTCGCATCTCATGTGCCGGAATATAAATTAAACCTTATCGTAGCCAAAAAGCTTCAAAAGGAGCTGAAATCCAGAGGTTATAAGGTTATTATGATCCGCAGTAAAAATGATGTAAATATCAGTAATAAGCAGCGTGCGCAGATTGCCAACAAAAGCGGTGCGGATATTTATATCAGCTTCTGCTTTGCATGTTCTGCTTATTTCTCGGTAAGGGGAGCTTCGA
>OGHH01000425.1_pt1 | contig 45534 bp, 44 predicted proteins | sample 1571471 | NCBI WGS metagenome assembly OGHH01 (sample SAMEA2581936, study PRJEB24529) | metagenome | biome: Human gut stool | place: China | collected 2011
AGGGTTTTGTTCATTTTCCAGTTTCCTGCAACAATGTTTTTTCTCATTTTGTTTTTTATTTATTAAAAGGGTTAATGTATTTTTGATTTATAATTTGTGGTTTATGGCTGAGGAAGCTCTTGCTTATCACTCATCACTCCATCGCTAATCACTTTATTTTTCGCTCTCTTCCTTTCCCTGCGCTTCACAACCAGGATGTCCACGCCGATAACCATCAGCAACGGAATAATAAACCACAAAAGAACGTAACCAATCGTGCGCAAATCACTTTCTTGTTTCTGCTGACCGAGTTCCAGTTTATCCAGACTATCCGTCAACACGTATTCATCCGGCAAGCTGTTATCACTCCACTTATTCAGAATGACACCATCCTTTATCAGCATCAGTCCGGGATTGGAACGAATAATGGTCTTCAAAGTGATGTCGTCCATCTGACAGAAAGGATATTCTGCACCGGTCTTGTCACGCCACAACTCTATTTGTTCCTCCGGCGAAGAAGTCAGGGCATAAAAGCCGTACCCATGTTCCACACTATAATCATAGATCTCGTTAATAAGGTCTATATTGCTATCGTCAGCATTTTCAATACGATGAGCTACTAACAGGAATGTATACCCCTTATCTGATAAAATGCTATCGGTCAAATCCTCTCCGGTTTCCAGACTTACAATAGAGAAGTCGTGAATCGGAGGCTCGTATCCTTTTTCCTTCAACACCGTACGTGTTTCAACAAACGTCCATGTGCTATCCGGGTAATTATCCAGTGTAAATTCCTGCTTTTTTCCGTCTTTCTCCAGAATGAACTTGCTCTCAAACACACTGGGTTTTGCTCCTTCGGGTATTTCCATGCCTTCTTTGATATTCTTTCCGATCTTGTAAGGACGGAAATCCAGAATAGGCAGATTGTCCAGGCAATAGAATGAAAGCACAAACACAAAAAAGAATGTATACATAGAAACCATCCATGCCATCTTTGCCGTAATAAAGCGGATGATTTGTTTTCCACCTTTGAAGACAGATACGGCTGCAATAAACAATACCACATTCTTGCCGAACGTTTCCCAATTTGTCAACACCCATGCATCACCGAAACAACCGCAATCGGACACCGGATTCGCTAACGCCAGATACAGTGTCAGCGGTGTCATCACGATCATCAGCAACAATGCCAGAGTCGTAGCAAACCGCCGCCGTATACCGAAGAACAGGAATACTCCCACGGAGAATTCCAACGCCGACAATACGATGGCAAACAGTAGTTGCAAATATGTAGGAAACCACGCGGCCATTCCGAAAGCCGTCAGATAATCCTGAATCTTATAAAAAGAGCCTAACGGATCGACTGCCTTCACAAAGCCGGAAAAGATGAATACCGCCGCCAATAAAAAACGGCAAACATTCACCCAGCTCTTCCAGATTATATGTTTCTGTTTAGTCTCCAAATTCAATCTTAATCAAACCGAATACGGAATAATTAATCATGTCCATATAATTAGCATCCACTCCTTCCGAAACCAAAGTCTGTCCTGACAGGCTTTCAATCTGTTTCGTACGGTAGATTTTCATCAATATCAGATCAGTGTATGAACTGACACGCATGCTGCGCCATGCCTCATCGTAATCATGATTCTTAGCAAGCATCAGATCCAATGAAGTTTTAGCATATTTGTCATACAACGCCATTGCTTCTTCATTCGTGATATCGGCTGATTCCGCATATCCCAGTTCCAGCTGTATCAATCCGACAATGCCATAGTTGACTATCGCAATGAACTCGGAACGTATTCCTTCGTCCACCAACGTCACTCCTTTGGTTTCAATACTCCTGATACGATTGGCTTTAATGAATATCTGGTCAGTCACGGAAGCCGGACGGAGAATACGCCATGCCGGACCGTAATCATGTAGTTTCTTGGAGAACAAATCACGACAGATGGCAATGACATGCTCAAATTGTTGTTTGGTATCTTTCATTTCCTTACAAATTGGTTGCAAAGGTAGGAATAATTAAAGAAAAAAGAAAAGAGGGCACTCTAAATTATATTAAAGTGCCCTCTTCTTTATGGGTTTATTGATATCTTACGAACAACGTAATACCTGTCCCGGACGTAAGATTGTTTTCCGTGTAATACGATTCAACTGACAGAGCTTGTCAATAGATACTCCTTGACGGGATGCAATCTTAGACAATGTATCGCCACTCTTCACTTTATAGAACAAACCCTCACCGGAAGCCATGCTGCGAGCAGTTCCTTTTGAAGTCTTGGTCTTAGTGAAAGTATAATGATCAGCAACAACGTCTTGCTTTTCAAAGTCGAACATTAAAGCGGGGTCGATAGGAATTCCCAGGAAACGGGTTTCAAAGTGAAGATGCGAACCGGTAGAACGTCCCGTATTGCCACCTAAAGCGATAGGTTCTCCGGCTTTAACCAATTGATTAATTTCTACGATCTGTTTGGACAAGTGTCCGTAAACAGTTTCCAGTCCATTGTCATGACGAATAACGATATACTTACCATAGCCACGGCGTCCCTGATTCTTTACTACGCGTACTTTACCATCGAAAGCAGCTCGAATCGTATCACCGATGAATACTTTAACATCCAAGCCATAGTGCATTCTGCGTCTTCTGGGGCGATAACCGAATACATCGGTAATCTTCGTATGCGTGGTAGGCATACAGAAACCTGTCAGGTCCACTTTATAACTTTCAGGAACGATAGCATCGCCATAAGCTTGTACATACTCATTGTTCCAAGTCGGATATAGACTTAGACCTGGATAAGCAGATTGTTCAGCACGTATCTGTTTCTGTAAAGCCAACGAGTCAACGCTCTTTAGTTTCCTGTCGATGGGGGCTTGTCGGGCAATCAAATCCTGAGAAAAAGAATTCAGGCTGACCATTGCCGTCGCAGCTATTAGGATCGTTTTAATGCAATTGAAATTCATTCCGTTTCGTCATTCTTTTAAAAAATTCTCCCAAAGGTAGTATTTCTTCTCTAAATGAAAAGGCTGTTCTTAACTATTTTTTCGGTAAGGGACTAAAAGGTACATATCAAATCACCTCCTAACTCCCTGTATATCGGCAAGATAAGGGCTTATATGTTTTACAACATAAAAATACAAATAAAGTGTATGTTTAACCGTTATTCAACTAATGGAAGCCCAGTTAACGTTAGTTTTCCGAAGTGTCTTTAGCTGGCGCCACAGGATTTCATTCTCCGGACGAATACCGGTAGGATCAGCATCCACCACTTCTTCAGCAACATTGCGCACATATTGCAGCAGCTGTCCGTCACGTGCTATATCGGCAATTTTCAGGTCGAAGGCAATACCACTTTGCTGTGTGCCTTCCAAATCACCGGGACCTCGTAGCTTCAGATCGGCTTCAGCTATTTCAAAGCCGTCATTTGTCCGTACCATAATTTCCAGGCGCTTGCGGGTTTCCTCGACCAACTTATATCCGGTCACTAAAATACAATAAGACTGTTCTGCTCCACGACCTACACGACCACGCAACTGATGGAGCTGTGACAAACCGAAGCGCTCTGCATTCTCAATAATCATCACGGAAGCATTCGGTACATTTACGCCTACTTCAATCACAGTAGTCGCTACCATTATCTGTGCTTCGCCCAAAACAAAAAGCTGCATCTGCGCATCCTTCTCAGCCGCTTTCATCTTGCCATGCACTTTGCAGACTTTACAATCCGGAAATTCCTCACAAATATGAAGGTAGCCTTCTTCCAGATTCTTCAAGTCGATTTTCTCACTTTCCTTAATCAAAGGATATACAATATATACCTGCCTGCCCTCTGCAATCTGCCTATGGACGGATTGGTACAAGCTTACACGGTGCGCATCATATTTATGAATGGTCACAATAGGTTTACGTCCCGGCGGCAGTTCATCAATAACAGAGACATCCAGATCACCATATAACGTCATAGCCAGAGTACGCGGAATAGGGGTAGCTGTCATTACCAAAATATGGGGTGGCTGAACATTCTTACTCCATAAACGTGCGCGTTGTGCCACACCGAAACGGTGTTGTTCATCTATCACCACCAATCCCAGTGAAGAGAAATTCACGGTATCTTCTATCACGGCATGCGTACCGATCAGTATTCGCACATCTCCTGTCAACAGACCGGCGAGAATGGCTTCCCGCTTTTTTCCTTTCACAGAACCGGTCAGCAATTCCACGCGTATATCCATTCCGTACAATAACTCGCGGATTGTTTCAAAATGCTGGTTAGCCAAGATTTCGGTAGGCGCCATCATACAAGCCTGGTAACCGTTATCCAACGCTATCAGCATACTCATCAGTGCTACCAGCGTTTTTCCACTACCTACATCCCCTTGCAACAGACGGTTCATTTGCTTACCGCTCCCCACATCCCGGCGTATTTCTTTCAGTACACGCTTCTGGGCACCTGTCAGTTCGAAAGGCAGATTCTTGGCATAGAAAGTATTAAATATCTCTCCTACCGTTTCAAATACATATCCACGATATTTCCGTTGCCTGTCTTTGGCATAACGGAGAATATTCAACTGTACATAAAAAAGTTCTTCAAACTTCAAGCGATATTGCGCTTTACGAAGCAATTCCGGATTTGCCGGAAAATGAATATTCATCAAGGCTTCCGTCAGCGGCATCAAATGATGTTCTGTCAATATAGCGGGAGAAAGCGTTTCGGGCAGCGGTTCGCGGAGTTGCTGCACTACGGCGCTCATCATCTTCTCAATTGCATGAGAATTGAGGGAACTCCGCTTCATTTTCTCCGTTGTATTATAATAAGGTTGCAATCCCATTGTCGAGAGCTTCAGTTCCGAAGCATTATCGATATCCGGATGAGCAATGTTAATCCGTCCGTTGAAGACGCTGGGTTTACCAAATACAATATATTCCTGATGTACCTTATACTTACCGACGAGAAATTTAATTCCCTGAAACCAGACTAAATCCACAATCCCCGTACCATCCGAGAAATGGGCAATCAGACGGCGCTGCCTACCTTCTCCAATCGTCTCAAAGCCCAGGATTTCACCTTTTAGCTGGATATAAGGCATCGTACCGTCTATCTCATGGATATAATAGATACGGCTACGGTCTACATATTTATAGGGGAAATAATACAATAAGTCGTGAAGGGAATAGATATTCAATTCCTTATTGAGTACTGAGGCACGTTGCGGCCCTACACCCGACAGGTATTTTATGTCACGAGAAGCTAAATCAAACATGAATCCAACAAAGCAGCAGCTATTTTCAAATCAAAGGGAGTCGTAATTTTAATGTTTTCCCGATTACCTGCCGCGAGGTATACAGATACTCCCATCGCTTCCACTACCGAAGCGTCGTCCGTAAAGAAAGAAGTATAAGGTTGTTCATAGGCCTGTTTCAGTAAATCGGCATCAAACACCTGAGGAGTTTGTACCAATTTATACTCATCCCGGCTGACGGTCACGCTTTTTTCTCCTTTAAGATGGCGTACAGTCTCCACCACATCTATCACGGGAATCACCGCCTTTTTTTCGGCAGCCAATTCATAACAACGGGCTATGACTTCCTGGGAAACAAACGGGCGTACCCCATCATGGACACCAACCAATCCCGGAGTAGTAACATAAGCCAATCCATTCTTTACCGAATGGAAGCGAGTTTCACCTCCGTCTGCCACTGTATGCGGCAAAGAAAAAGAATGCTCCGCACATAGCTCTGTCCAATAAGACTGCTGGCTATGCGGGAGCACTAATATTATATGTATCTCCGGATTGTAGGCACAAAAGGCTTCCAAAGTACGCATCAAAACAGGTTTTCCACCTATAGGCAGAAACTGTTTGGGAAGTTCGCCTCCCATGCGCAACCCTTTACCACCGGCAACTATCAGAGCATACTCCATCAATTAAAAATTAAAAATGAAAGTTAGATGACGCACATTGCCTCTTTCAATTCCTGTACCTTCTCTTTTCCGAGCATCATATCTACAACCGTCAGAGCAAATTCCATCGCAGCACCCGGTCCTTTTCCGGTAATGATATTACCGTCTCTTTCCACCGGAGCACCTGTACATTCAGCACCTTCCAAGTATTGCTCGAAGCCGGGATAGCAAGTTGCCTTGCGGCCTTTCAGCAATCCAAGTTTACCCAGTATCATAGGAGCGGCACAAATGGCAGCAATCGGTTTATTCTTTTCAGCAAAATCCAAGACCAGCCTCCGAAGTTCCGGACACTTTTCCAAAGTAGCCGCTCCGGGCATTCCACCGGGTAAAAGAACTAAATCTGCGTCATAGAAATCACAGTTCACTACATTCTTATCGCAAAGCACCGGTACATCATGTGCACCTGTTACTATCTCATCGGGAGTCACCGTTATCATTTCCACGTTCAGCCCTGCACGTCTCATTACATCCACAGAGGTGAAAGCTTCCACTTCTTCAAATCCGTCTGCAAAAAAAACATAAACTGTACCCATAATTGTTCTCCTTATTATTTTAGTTTAAAGTAATATGTTATCGTTCCTGTCTGGTTATTCAAACCGCTTACAGCATTGAAACGCGCTTTCTTAGCAGCATCTTCAGCTGCCTTCCGCAAGGCAGAATTTATGGTATTGGTCTTCCGGTCAATACTGGTAGCAATAACATGTCCTGCCGGATTTACAGTAATAGAAACCACCACAATCCCTTCATCCTGCACATTATATGCCGGGCGCGGCAAACCTCCTTGTCCTATAGAACGTCCGCCGAGGTCAAAAGTTCCGTAACCTCCCGTTCCGCTCGACGCACCTTCCGGCGCATTTCCGGTGGGACTTCCCTGGATACCTGTTCCCTCAGTCGTACCTTTGCTTCCCATTTGTGCTCCTTTTCCGAAGGCACCTGCCACCCTCTTACGGGCAGCCTCTTCCGCCTCCCTGCGTTCCCGCTCGGCTTTAGCTTCCGCCAACTTCCGGGCTTCTTCCGCTTTCTCGGCTTCCGTCTTCTCCGGCTTTTCCGGCTTCTTCTTTACCTCTTCCTTTTTAGGTTCCGCTTTGGGCTTGATAACAACGGTTTCTTCATCCTCCTGGGTAAGCATCTCCTGTTCTACCGTCTCCTGCACTTTAGGGGCAACGGTCTCAGGCATCACATCCACTTTCACCAGGGAGGGATCAGCACTTCCAAATGCATTGGGCACTTCACCCAGCATTACCGGCATACCGTCTTCATCCTGCTGCTCCGGCAAAGCGAAGCCAACCAGTATCAACAGGAGAATGAACGCTACATGTACCAGCAGCGCACCTACCATTCCTATATATTTGCCTTTCTTCTTCGGATCCACCATTGCCATTTACTATTTAACCATTTACAATGTACAATTTACCCATCGTACATTTATTTCCCTTCAGGCGGGCGTGTAGCCAGCACCATCTTGAACTTATTCTCATTGGCAATATTCAGCACTTTCACGATTTCCCGGTAAGGCACAGCTTCATCAGCATAAAGCGCCACATACATTTCCGGTTCTTTCGCAGCGCACGATTGCAGGAAAGGAGTCAATTCTTCCAAAGAAATCGCCTGCTCCTTATCATTTCCAAACGCCGCATAAAAATTCAGATCCTTATCTATAATCACTCGCGTCAAGGGCTTAGCCGACGTCTGCTGTTTTCCCTGCGGAAGCAATACCTTGATAGCGTTCGGCGAAACAACCGTAGACGTGATCATAAAAAAGATCAGCAACAGAAAGATGACGTCCGTCATGGATGCCATACTGAAATTGGGCGATATTTTAGCTCTACGTTGTAGCACGCTTTAATTTTTAATTATTAGTTATTAATTGATTATGCAGGTTCATTCAAAAGGTCCATGAATGCCATGGTTTTAGCCTCCATCTTATTCACCACACCGTCTACCAGAGTCACGAGGTAGTTATAGGCAAACATCGCAATAATACCCACGATCAAACCACCTACCGTAGTGATCATAGCCTCGTAGATACCGCCCGAAAGCAATGTGATATCGATGTTGTTACCTGCATTAGCCATTTCGTAGAAAGCACGCACCATACCGGTCACCGTACCAAGGAAACCAATCATCGGCGCACCTCCGGAGATGGTTGCCATAATCGTCAATCCTTTTTCCAGTTTCGCTACCTCAATGTTTCCCACATTCTCAATCGCAGCCTGCACATCATTCACCGGACGTCCCAAACGGCTGATACCTTTTTCAATCATACGGGCAGCCGGAGTATTTACGCTGCGGCAATAAGCTATGGCAGCTTTTATTTCTCCATCCAGGATATAATCCTTTATCTTATCCATGAACATCGGATCCTCTTTGCCGGCCTTCCTGATCACATAGTTGCGTTCGAACAAGATGTAGAAGCAAAGAATGGACAGCAGTCCAAGAACGATCATAATCCAACCACCCTTGACAGCCATGCTCCATAAGTTCATCTCTTCAGGACCAGCTACCGGAGTTAATACCGGATTGGCGCCCGCAATAGAATCGGTCAGCGCCGGAGCCACTTGGGCTAATAACAACATTGCATTCATCAACGAAGACAGTTTTTATATTCCTGAATGGTACGTTCCAATCCCAGATACAGAGCATCGCTTATCAGCGAGTGTCCGATAGAGACTTCATCCATCCATGGAATGTTTTGATATAAATAATTCAGATTCACCAAACTCAGGTCATGTCCGGCATTCAGACCCAGACCCAGACTACGTGCCACTTTGGCGGCTTCTACAAAAGGAGCAACGGCGGCTTCCTTATTCTGCGGATAAGCGGTCGCATAGGGTTCGGTATAGAGTTCCACCCGGTCGGCACCAGCTTTGGCAGCATACTCTATCATCTCCGCATCCGCCGATACAAATACGGAAGTACGGATGCCTGCATCATTAAATGTTTCGAGTACTTCGGTCAGAAAATCCAGATTCTGCTTGGTATCCCAGCCTGCATTAGAAGTCAGCTGAGTCGGACTATCCGGAACCAGAGTCACCTGATGCGGCTTCACTTTCAATACCAGATCAATAAATTCGGGGGCAGGATATCCTTCGATATTAAATTCAGTACGAAGCAACGGGCGAAGATCATACACATCCCTCTGGCGTATATGACGTTCATCAGGGCGTGGATGTACGGTAATTCCTTCCGCACCAAAGCTTTCACAATCCAGTGCTACTTTCACCACATTAGGGACATCCCCTCCACGCGCATTACGCAACGTCGCAATCTTGTTTATATTTACACTTAATCTAGTCATAATTCGGATCATAGTTTGCCGCAAATGTACAAATAATAGCGATACATTGGCAGCGTTCTGAGAAAAAAACGCCATATTTGCATTTCATTAAGAAAGTACAGACGATGAAATTTGCCATATTTGGAAATACTTACCAAGCAAAAAAATCAACACATGCGGAAACTTTATTCCGCTTGTTGGAGCGACGTAATGCCCAGCTTTGCATTTGCAGGGAGTTCTATAACTTCCTGACTTCCGACCTGCACATGACTATCGCTTCCGCCGAACTCTTTGACGGAGACGATTTTACAGCAGATATGGTCATCAGTATCGGGGGCGACGGTACGTTCCTGAAAGCAGCCAGCCGGGTAGGCAAAAAGAATATCCCCATTCTGGGTATCAATACCGGTCGCCTCGGTTTCCTGGCAGACATTTCTCCGGAAGAGATGGAAGAGACTTTCGATGAGATTTATAATAACCACTACAAGGTGGAAGAACGTAGCGTGTTGCAATTATATTGTGATGACAAAAAATTGATGGAATCGCCTTATGCACTCAATGAAATTGCTGTATTGAAACGTGATAGTTCTTCAATGATCAGCATTCATACTGCTATCAACGGTGCCCATCTCACCACTTATCAGGCTGACGGATTAGTGGTATCCACCCCTACCGGTTCCACGGCTTATTCGCTGAGTGTCGGTGGTCCGGTTATCGTGCCCCATAGCAAAACAATTGCTATCACTCCGGTGGCTCCGCATAGTCTGAATGTCCGACCTATCGTTATTTGTGATGATTGGGAAATCACTCTTGATGTAGAAAGCCGCAGCCACAGTTTCCTAGTTGCCATCGACGGTCGTAGTGAATCCTGCAAAGAAACAACCCGTCTGCGAATCTCACGGGCCGATTACAGCATTAAGGTAATCAAACGCTTCAATCATGTTTTCTTTGATACGCTTCGCAATAAATTGATGTGGGGGGCGGATGTAAGATAAAAAAGAGCCGCTATCCGAACTTCAACTTCTCGGATAACGGCTTCTTTTCGTCTATCAACTATACTTAAAATGTCATAGCCTGCCCTCCAATCACACCTGCGATGGCAGTAGCAACGGCAATAATCACTTTAAAAATCACCTTCCAATTCGTTTTCTTCATAGCGATTCTTTTGATTTTCATTCTCAACTTTTACTTTTCAGCTCTCCTTATCCGAGTGGATTCTCATCCAGCCCTCCATCGCCCGAGCTATCTCCCGATCCACCGTCCGAGCCGCCTCCCGCAGGAACGTTTGATAGACCTTTCAGATAATCGTCCAAACTGACCAGATCCAACTTTTCACCGGCACGCGTAGCAGTCTTGGTTATCTTCAACTCTTTATTGGCTTGAAAGAATATGCGAACGCTGTCCACGCTCTTGGCAGTCACATCTTCTGCCTTTTCCTCTCCTTTCGACTTAGCAGCCAGCAAAAACACACCCAACCCGGCAATATTCACTGTCTTACCTTCCAACAACTGCTCTTTCAATTTCTCCACAAAGTTCTGCATGGTACTCTTGATATCACCAATAGAGAGTGAAGAACGATCCTGCATCTTCTGAGCAATAAACGCCAAATCTACAGTCTGTCCTAAAGTTATTAACTGCGGAAAATACTTTTTGGGAGAATTTTCAACCCGAGGGTCGGACGGTCTCTCCACCGTTCTAAAAATTACACTCATACTTTTTTCATTTAGAGATTTAAATTCTGTTTTTATTCACTTCGCTGATCAACGATGATGCAAAGGTGAAGATTAAATCTCTAATAAAAGAAAGAAAAAAGACATCGAGAGCAGTTTTTCTGAGAAAAGTTGTAAGTAACAATAAATCAATCAGTAATCATATAGGTTCTTAGTCTCAATCTTTATCGCTTCACTCCAATTTCTATAGTCCATTATTACCCAAACAGCCGGAACCACTCCTTTTATAGAGCCATCCCGGCTGCCGCCTAAAACAAAGTAACCGCTGTTACCTGTCATTTTTCTTCTCTTCAACCTTCTTCTTACGGACTATTGAGGGAGCTCCTAGTTCTTCTCTTTCCAACACTTCCAGCCATCCGCTTTGCTCCAACTCAAACAGAGCAGGATATACCCTTAATTTATCGGCACCGGAGTGCAAAATGATATCATCCACCGAAACTCCATTAGCAAACGCCCCTATATAGTCAATGATACGCTGCGTATCTATTTCTTTATAATTCATATCAATAAGCATTCTTTTCTCCACGGAACATATTCACCACTGTCATCACCATGATACGAAGGTCCAGCAAGAAAGTCCAATTCTCAATGTACCAAAGATCACGTTTCACACGTCCTTCCATCTGAGATACCTTTTTAGTCTCTCCGCGAAAGCCTGTCACTTGTGCCCAGCCCGTAATGCCGGGTTTCACCAAATGACGCATCATATATTTATCCACCAGCTGGGAATATTCTTCTGTATGCTTCAACATATGGGGACGAGGACCTACAAGAGACATTTCCCCTTTAAAGACATTGATAAATTGGGGCATCTCATCCAGATTACTCTTTCTTAAGAAGTTACCGAATTTTGTCTTGCGCGGATCATTCTTCGTAGCCTGAATCTTATCAGAATCCTTGTTCACTTTCATCGAGCGGAACTTATAACACTGAAAGATCTCCCCATTTTCACCGTTACGGTCCTGCTTGAAAAAGATAGGTCCCGGAGAAGTGATTTTAATGATCGTTCCCACAACAATATATAATATCGGAAAGACAGTTATCAAAAACAAAGAAGAACATAGTAAATCAAAACACCGTTTCATCCAACGGTTCATAGGTTTCTGCAAAGGCTCACATCGAATAGACAACACAGGCACATCCCCCAGTAAAGTCAACTGTAACTGTCGTTTCACATAATTGCGTAGAGAAGGCACACTATAAAAGCGGATCAGATTATTTTCACAATAACGAATAATGGATAAAATATCATCCTTGTACACAGCAGAAAGACCACAATATAATTCCTGAACTTCATTCTCAGAAAGCCATTCCTTCAACCTTTGCATTTCTGCTCGACAGAAAGATTCAGACAATGTGTCTCCCTCTACCCCATCCTTCGCAAAAAAGACTTTCTTTACTCTATACCCATAAGTCACATCACTTAGTACCTGATAAAGTTCGGCCATATTATCACCTCCACCTACCAGTACAACCGTGCGTACATTTTTTCCATGTTTGCGAACAAGTTTCACTATATGTCTTAGGGTCAATCTCCAGCCGACGAGTAAAGGCAGGAACAACAGATAAAAAGACAAAAGATAAATACGGGAAAAATTTCCAACTTTTATTAAAGCCAGCGCTGTTAAAAACACTACGATATGCAAAGTCACAGTTCCTAGCAAACGACCTACAATTTGTTCAGGACGAACAATCCGATAATGCAAAATCACTTTAAAAATTGAAATACAAGGCACGTAACACAGATTTGACATTACCAGATAGGTTTTAAATGGAAAAGCAACAGCCGGCACATTTACCATTTTCAATAGAAAATATACTGCCAGCATCGAGAAGTTTAACAGCAGAAAGTCACCAAATATGGCGACGTCGCGAATGGATTCTGCCCGATCAGAAGCCAACGATTTCATAGTATGTATATTTTAGTTAAATATTTTTTGAGCCTCATAATAACTATCCAACGTACCGATATCATAACGTTTACCAGGCATAATCCATGCATGCATGGGAGTTCTTTCACACAAGTAATATGCCAGATTGCCGGGTGCGTCAGAATCGCAACCATGATTCATACAATCCTTTACCAATTGAAGATCAGTTTGTTTGTATATGTAAAAAGGAGGTACCGCCCAATTTGAAGCGGGTACAGTGGGCTTTTCCTGCATACCAAGCACACGCATATGTTCATTCACAGTTATAACACCAGTACGCTGTAACTTATACAGTTCCGACTCATAGTGGCACATAATAAGAGAGGTTTGTTTCTCCTTAAAATAATCCACAAAGCCGCAAAATGAAAAATCCAGAATATTATCGGCAGCTACCACTAAAACATCTTCATCAATATGATATCTTTCAATAGCAAGTAGTAAATCACGCACTGCACCCAGACGAGATTCATTAGTTTCAGTACAGTCATCTAGAATATGAATAGGATTTCTTGTTTTAAAACCTGACTTCCATTCCTCAAAGTGCCGAACAAACTTATGATTAGTAACCACAATATGTTCATCAATTTCTTCTATTGAATCAATGTCGTATATCAAGCGACCTAAAATCGTATTATCTCCTAGCTTCAATAATGGTTTGGGATAGTTCTCTGTCAACGGATATAAACGTGTAGCATAGCCAGCTGCTATTACAATATTCTTCATGATTATTCCTTTATATTACCGTCCTATACAATAATAGGAGAATCCCATGACTATCATTTCTGCCGGATCATAGATATTTCGTCCATCAATCACCAGTTTTGTCTTCATCACCTTCTCTACTACACCCCAGTTCGGAATTCTAAATTGCTTCCATTCCGTCAGTAAAAGTAGTCCATCGGCATTCAAGACAGCATCATACATATCTTGAGCATAACTCACCTTATCACCAACACGACGTTTACATTCCTCCATAGATACGGGATCATAAACTTGCACTTTACAACCTGCTTTCAGTAACAGTTCAATCGTAACAAGCGATGTAGCTTCTCGCATGTCATCCGTCTCAGGCTTAAAAGCAAGGCCCCACAAAGCGACAGTTTTTCCTTCCAATTCACCATCGTAGTGATTCATTAGTTTATGGAAAAGTATACTTTTCTGAAATTCATTTACATCCTCTACAGCTTTCAGTACACGCATATTATAGCCACTCTTTTCAGCAGTCTTTATCAAAGCCTTTACATCTTTCGGAAAACAACTTCCTCCATATCCACAACCAGGATAAAGAAATTTGGTACCAATACGGCTATCCGTCCCGATACCCTTCCGGACCATATTCACATCAGCACCTACTACTTCACATAGATTAGCAATATCATTCATAAAACTAATACGAGTGGCAAGCATCGAGTTCGCAGCATATTTGATCATTTCCGCACTTGGAATATCAGTAAATATTACACGAAAGTTATTTAACATAATCGGCCGATAAAGTCGACTCATCAATTCCCTAGAGCGTTCTGTTTCTACACCAATCACAACACGGTCAGGACTCATAAAATCCTTAATTGCAGCACCTTCTTTCAAAAATTCAGGATTAGAAGCTACATCAAATGGTATCTGCCTCCCCCGTTTATCTAACTCTTCTTGAATAACTGCCTTTACTTTTTTAGCTGTACCTACAGGTACAGTAGATTTAGTTACCAATATCGTATATTTTTTTATATACCGACCAAAGGTTCTAGCAACAGCCAACACATACTGGAGGTCAGCACTTCCATCTTCATCAGGAGGGGTACCTACAGCACTAAACACAATGTCTACATCATCTAGACATGTCGTCAAATCCGTAGTAAAATGTAATCGCCCTTCACTATGATTACGAAGCACCATTTCATCAAGTCCCGGTTCATAAATGGGAATTTCACCCCTCATTAAACTTTCTATTTTTTCTTTATTGACATCAACACAAGTCACATTGATACCCATCTCAGCAAAACAGGTACCACTTACCAAACCCACATAACCTGTTCCAACAATTGCTATATTCATAATCCTTTTTATTATTAAGTTTATTTACCCATCACTATATACTATTAATATCACTGCAGAGGATTCTTCTCCGACTTATACCAATTAATAAATTTTTCGATACCTTTATGTAAGGAAACAGACGGTTTATAACCAATTTCACTTTCTAAAAGAGATATATCAGCATATGTTTGATAAACATCACCAGACTGCATCGGAAGGTATTCCCTCATCGCTTCCTTCCCCATGGCAGATTCAATCTCCTGAATAAAATCCATTAGCTTAACTGGCTGTGAACAACCAATATTATATATTCTATAAGCAACTCTGTTGGGGCAGTGCTCTGCTACCGGAATTTTGTCAAGTACACGAATAGTACCTTCCACAATATCATCAATATAAGTAAAATCTCGGCTCAGATTACCATTATTAAAAACCCTAATAACCTCACCTCGAGATATAGCTTTCGCGAAAAGCATAGGAGCCATATCAGGTCTACCCCAAGGGCCATAAACAGTGAAATACCGCAAACCACTAACCGGAATTCCATAAAGTTTACTATAACTATGCGCCATCAATTCGTTTGATTTTTTAGTAGCAGCGTAAAGGCTAACAGGACTATCTACCCGATCAGTTTCCTCAAAAGGCACTTTTTCATTCAGTCCATAAACTGAACTAGAAGATGCAAATACCAAATGTCCCACCTTATGCATACGACAACATTCCAGAACGTTAAAAAAACCGATTAAATTACTTTGCAAATAAGAATAAGGATGAGTAATAGAATAACGAACTCCTGCCTGTGCAGCTAGGTTTACCACACAGTCAAACTGTTCCTGCTCAAACAATAACTTCAAAGAGGCTACATCGTCAATCGCCGCACGCACAAAACGATAATTAGGGTACAATGTACTTTGTACCATTTGGTGCCATGGGAAATCTTTTTCTTTTCCGCATTCAATGCCACAATTCTCCAGTCTCCCCATCTTCAAACGGGTATCGTAATAATCATTAATATTATCTAAACCGACAACAGCATCTCCTCGTTTAGATAATAGCTGAACTAGCCGTGAGCCAATAAAACCCGCAGCCCCGGTAACAAGAATCTTCATGTTTTATACTTATTTATTTAGAACTTAGTTAGATATCAAAGAAAATCCACCCCAGAACTCAACTCACAAAAGAAACAGCCGAAACTATCTTTATACATTGGAAAGCGTTGAAGATATTTTTCAGTAATAGTTTGACGTATCAATTCTTCTTTTGTCGGATTTATCAGTGCAATGCAAGCACCTTTAAAACCAGCACCGCTAAAACGACCACCATAAATTCCATCCGTCTGCTTCATGATCTCATAAATGGCAATTAACTCAGGTGAACCACATTCATAGTTATGAATAGAACTCTCGCAACTCTCAAAAATATATTGACCAAACTTCTCTATATCACCGGACTTCCATGCTTCAACACCTTCCTTTACGCGAGCATATTCACTATAAAAATGTCGAGCACGACGAGCAAAGCGCTCAGGCATTTGCTTTTCATACTTCTCGAATACGCTTCTGTCAACATCTCTCAAATGAGAATTTTCCAACTCTTTTAATGGATGATGTTCATAAGCTTCCATCATCCAAACAGCTGTTTTGCATTCCAATACACGTAGATTGTAGTCCGTTCCTGTCAGTTTACGAGTTATGCCACTAAAAAAAACACCAACCTTAAAAGGTAATTCTTTATTTTCATCATTACCGAAGGGTAACAATTCATAGCTGGAGGTATAAGTATCCAAAGAAAGCAACTTATTTTTCTCGCAAAGTACCACACAGGCCTGATCTAATATTCCGTTACACAGACCTACATAATTGCGTTCTGCATCCGAAGCGTATTGTATCACCTGCATTTTGTCAAGTGTAAGACAATTCACTTTAGCAATAGCTGTTACAATTCCACAAAGTAGGGCAGCGGACGAGGATAAGCCACCAATAGGCATAGAGCCCTGTATTACACCTCGGATCCCATTCTTTAATGTAAAGTCTTTCTGCAAAGCCCATACAGCACCACGTAAATAGTCTCCCCAATTGTTTTGTTTCTCCTCCATTGGACGCTGCACATTGAAGGTCATTAAACCTTCGAAGGAAAGTGAACACATTTCCACCTTCCCTGTCTCTGTTTCCGAAAATAAGAAATGGATTCCTTTGTTAAAAACAAAGCCCGTAACCAGTCCATACTGATGGTCCACATGAGCACCCAGAGGACAAATACGATAAGGGGAAAAGAGTTGGTATAAGGCATCACCTTTGCCAAAGAAAGTACGGTATGCCTGGAAAAGAGTCTCCATAAAAAATAATTAACTTTATTTCAGATGTACTTTAAATACTAATCCGCATGATAAATATCTACACCTATTCAGTTCTACCACTGCATTAATATAATCTTTCCAAAAGCTGTACCCAAAACCACAATTCAAGGATTTTGAATCATATTCAGCCATCAGATTAAGACCATTCACTACCTTCAATAAAAAAACATCTCCGCTTAATCGAATATAAAAATTAGCACCAATAGCCGGGCTATTGAAATGATAATCTTTACGCTTATTATAGAGATAGGCAGCATGGATACCTAATTCTCCAGTATTAGGAAAAGAAAAATGTTTGGTAGCAACTAAATAATAACGACTATAAAAGCCATTTGATTTAGAGGAAGACATTTCAATTTTATTACCTTCGGTCCATGAGTTATTAAGGGCATCATTAGCACCTAGTACAACCTGTGGAGTCCACCATTTCCACCAACCTTCTTTCCACAATCTGAACCGAACACTAAAATTACGATCCTGATTAACAAACTTACCATATGTAGAAGGCACCCAAAAACCATCACCATAAACAGGATCATTTTCTATCGCCTTATGCAATGTGCAGGTATATGCAACTTCCAACCATGAGAAAAAAGTGATATTCAAATAATAATTAAAAGTATTGTAAGTCCAACGAGAAGGAGTGGCATGCTTTTCTAAAAAACTACAACCAGCCGTAAAAGTCTTATCACGCTGCATATCAGCTGTCGGCATATTTAGCAATCCTGTTGTACCGTAAGTAAACTGTGCTTTTAGATCTCCGAACGAATAAAAAAGTAAAATAAATGAAAGAATTAAACTTCTCATTTTAGGTATTGGTTGTCATTATCTTTATACCAATCTGCGACCGCCTCTTCTAAAGTATAATGAAACTTATATCCTGAACACACCATTTTCCTACCACAAATATTCGTAGAGATCATTAGTTTCTTTACTCGGGCAGGGCATATTCCCATTGGAGCACCCAAGGCTCCAATCACAATAGCAATAGGCATTAGTATCCACGCTGGTATTAAAGGAATACGGCGTTTCAAGCCAGTTACCTTTTTCATAACTTCCGCTATCTGTTCTATAGTATAAGCTGGTTCAAATGTACAGTTATATAACTCAACTCCCTCCCGGTGATGTTCAAGTCGATATAACATAAAGCACACTAACTCTTTCACATAAATACAAGCTTTGATAGTATCCTTCCGACCTGGATACATAAACTTCCGCCCACGTATACCCCAATAAAGACGAGTAAAATTACCGTTCTCTCCCTTACCAAACACTACACCCGGACGTACAATTGTCAACTGACGCTCATCTGTTTTTCTAGATTGCCAAATTACATGTATTTTCTCAGCTACTAATTTAGAAATACCATATGGGGTATTTGGCATGGGAATTGTTGTCTCTTCTTTCAAAGCTTCAGCTGCGCCATAAGGCGCTATAGAGCTTGTGAAAACAATCTTTTTTATTCGATGCTTTTCAGCAAAAGCAATTACATTTTCCGCTCCTAATATATTCGTTTCAAAGTAGGAATGGTCAGGATATCCCGGAGTACGATGTATTGCAGCAAAGTTAAATATAATGTCATCTCCAGTCACATTAAAAGGGACTACAATATCATTTCTAACATCACATTCAACAAACACACTTTTCCTTATATCAGTAGGTTTAGCAATATCAAGATTATAAACTTTTGCATTAGGATCCTTTTCAATTAATAAGTTAGTAAGATGGGTGCCAATAAAACCTGTACCACCAAAAATAATATAATTCATAGCAAATGATAATATTAAAAGCTCTTCACATATTTTTTCCTAAAAAATTTAGCCATAATAAACCCCAAAATCTTTTTATGCATATTTCTCTTACCAAAATAGATATAATCTACTTCTATATATTTAATACCATTTTTATTAATCCAAACATCAAGCAAACGCTCACTAATCCTTCCTATTAAACGAGCTTGGAATGAGTCCATATTTGATAGTTGATAAGCCTTTTCCAGTTCACCCAAAATTGGAAACATCCATTCACAATAAGCATTAAAAAGCTCTCTCTTCATAATAAACATATTAAAGAGATGTTCACTTTTACTTTTCATCTGTTTATCAAATGCTATGAGATATTCAGGATAACATTCTTCTATTATTTTTCTCGTTTTATCAAAATGATCTCCTGTAAACGTATGATCATAATGAGAATAAACTGTTTCAATATATAAATTACGCCTTTTGGGAAGAATCATATCTGATTTACTACATAAATAAGCGGCTTCATCTGAATTTAGAATACTACTAAAATCATCTTTCTTTCTTTTCAAACAAAAGTGTCTTCTGTAATGAACTAAGCCTATATAATCTGCCTCACAATTTTTCCATGCCCAATATACTGCCGTTAATTCAGAATAATAAGGATTCTTTAATGAAATATTCTCACCTTCATTATCTGGCTGATAGCCTAACTCGATTTCAGGATGAAGACTTTTTCCAACATGCATGGGCAGATAAATGTCATCGTTAGGCATATCACATTGTTTATGTGAAGCCACTAAGATTTTTATATCCATAAAACTAATTGAATATTATGTTTGAATACGTTTTTCTATGTACTACACCAATAGATATTTATTATTTCCACTTTAGATTTCAGAGAATTGTTGTAATACCATCTCTACTATATGATGCATATCATAATATTTATACTCAGCCAGACGTCCCCCAAAGATCACATTAGTCTCATTATCGGCTAATTCCTTATACAGGAGATACAGTGCTTCATTACGTTTATTATTCACAGGATAATAAGGTTCACTCCCTTCTTTCCATTCGGAACTGTATTCTTTAGAAATGACAGTCTTAGGGCAAGATTCGACTTCGATACCAAACATTTCAAAATGCTTATGTTCAATAATACGAGTATATGGCACTTCAGACTCAGTATAATTTACCACTGCATTACCTTGATAGTTTGGAGTATCTTTAATCTCTGTCTCAAATTCTACTGTACGATATTCTAGTTTACCGAATTGATAGTTATAAAATTCGTCAATTTTACCCGTAAAAACAATTTTCTCTGCCATAGCTTCAAATTCACTCCTGCAATCAAAAAAATCAGTATCTGTTTTTACTTCTATTCCATCCAGCAACCCATCAACGAGCTTATTATAGCCGCCAATTGGAATACCTTGATATTTATCATTAAAATAATTATTATCAAAAATCAAACGAACAGGTAAGCGCTTAATAATAAAGGCTGGTAGCTCAGTACATTTTCGTCCCCATTGTTTTTCAGTATATCCCTTGATAAGCTTTTCATAAATATCCTTGCCAATGAGAATCTGTGCTTGTTCTTCCAGATTTCTAGGCTCTTCAACACCTTCAGCCTCCATTTTAGCAACAGCTTCAACCTTTTGTTCTTCAATTTTAGCTATTGCTTCTTGAGGGGTAGTAACGCCCCACATTTGATAAAAGGTATTCATATTAAAAGGTAAGTTAAAAAGTTTCCCTTTATAATTGGCTATTGGCGAATTAGTATATCTATTAAACTCTACAATAGAATTTACAAAATCCCACACTTTCTTGTTGCTTGTATGAAAAATATGGGCACCGTACTTATGCACATTAATACCTTCAAGTTTCTCGCAATAGATGTTTCCACCTACGTGAGAACGTCGGTCTATAACCAGACACTTTTTACCTGCTTGTTTTGCTTTATATGCAAAAACAGAACCATATAGGCCGGCACCTACAATCAAATAGTCATACATAACCATAGAATATTAATTATTATACTTAAAGAATATATTTTCAAAAAAAGAAGATCGTATTCCGCTCACGATAAGAAAAGAATAATTATTGCATAAATAAAGTGATAAATCACACAGATATATCTCACGAAAATACAACCCGCATATACCATCCTAAAATTCTAATCCTGTTTGAGTACAGAATTCATCCAGCTCCTTATCAGAGCACAAATCAGGAGTAAAACTATTCAACAAAGGATTATCTAAAAAAAAACGGTAAATAAGCTTTTCTGATTCCTTATTATATATACGCCTAGTCCCAACTTTTAGCAATTTAACAGGAGAACCTCCTAAAATAGAATATGGAGGAATATCCGAATAATCTTTAGTTAATAAAGCATTAGCTGAAGCAACAATTATATAATCTGGTGTCTTAGTACCTTTTTTTATAAATGTTTTACTGGCTATCCAATTATATTTACCTATACTTATTGCTTTATTTATTTGAAAAACCTTTTTCGACTCGACATCAATCGTATAGTGATCATCACTATCCATAATGAAGCAATGAAATCCAATCCTAGTTTGTCCGCCAATTACTAAACCTTGCCTAATTAAAAAGGTAGACCCATCTCCAACGCGAATATAAGCGCCAAATTTTATTGTACCATAGTTCTCAATAATACTACATCCGCCAATCACTACTGGTCCATCTACTTCTATAATCCCAGTATTTCTAAATTTAGTTTTGCCTTGCGATTTATAATCAAGTTTTCCAATAGTCACTAGACCTCGTTGCCATGGGCAATTAATCTTGATAATTCCTACAGCATAAATATTAGTATTATCATATATAAATACAGGTAGCTTAAATATCCCTTTCAATCCAAAGGCACAATAATTAAAGATCAAGGTCTTACGAATATTTATAAATCTGTTGGGGATTGACAATCCAACAATTGGATAAATAATTCTCTTAATAAATTCTTTAAGCATTTCCAATTTTCTTATTTATAAAATTAATTATTTTTTTTCTCTCACTTTTGCTTACCCCCATGACAAGTATTCCAATTATAGTAAATGCTATAGATACTATAGAATAAATAAGAATCTCTATAAAGGAGTTACCAAATAAACAAGAGAGTATATATCCCATCAGAAATGATACTAAACCCACAATCACTATAGGTAACAAAACATTAATCCAATAATTTTTAAATAAAAATTTTATTTGCCGACTAACAATTATTATTCTTAAAATATGTGCCACAATATATAATAGTAATTGGATTTGAAAAATTACTATTGGCGGATAACCTAAGTATAAAGCCCAATATCCTAATGGCATAATACAACAAAAAAGTGTGGCAACAACAGACATTAACCTCTTAACATTACCTGTAGCCAAACTACTAGTTAATAGTGGATTAGCCAGAGATTGAACCAATATAAAAAGCATCGTATATTGAACAAATTCAGCCGTTTGATCCGGAAATTTACCAAGCCAAAGGCACAATATCCCTTTGGACTTCATAATAATCGGAACAGAAAACAACAATACCAGATAAAATGAAAAACGTGAGGATCTAAACACAAGCTTATGCATTTCACTTAATTCATTCGCTGCATACATCTTCACAATTTGCGGATTTTGTGCCAATTGGAAATTAGCGCAAAACTGATTTACTGTATTCTGTACTTGTAAAGAAATACCTTTAGCAGCATTAACTGAAGGACCAAAAAATAAATTCAAAAGTATATTAGTACCTTGCATTAAACAAACATTAGCAATATTCCCCAAAAAATTCCACCCTGAAAACGACAATATTTCCTTATACATAGATTTGGGTATTCCACAGATACTGAATTTAGTCTCAGTAAAGTTACTCAAACAATAAATACGATATATGAACGTTACACTAATCTTAAGTATCATATAAAAAATAGCATACACTATTAATCTATCAAAATTAATAATACCAAGTGCAAATACCATTAACACTTTTAATATAGCCTCCAAAATAGATACATAAGCAAATGCTCCCATTTTTTCATGTGCAATAATAGCAGCATTAAAAGGATATGACATGATAACAAAGCAAGTAGCAATAATAGAGAACTGAAAAGTCCAAAATGCTGCATCCATTCGCTCTAGTGGTATAGTCATCTTATTTATTAAAAACCATAAACCAATAGTTTCACAGAAAAAAGCAACAATCAATGCTATAAAAAAATGTATAACGACACTTGCATTAAAAACTTTTTTTAGTTTATCTAAATCATCTTTACCAATATAATAATTAAGAAAGCGTTGAGTAGCTGCTATCATAGCCCCACTAATAAAAGTGAAAATTGTAACAATTCCACCTACAACATTATAAATACCATAATCTTCAACTCCAAGAATGCGTAATACAAGTCTTGATGTATATAGACTAATAGCCATCATCAAGAACATCCTAACGTATAGCAAAATGGTATTCTTTGCTACTAATTTATTATCAACTCTAGGCATGATCCGATAAATGTTTATTCTTTGAATTGAAAGTTAATAAATTAGCATATTGAAACGCGACTAATACAACCAATAAAAAACGAGCATAAAAAATCGTTGTCACAATTAGATACAAGGATATTACTACAAATGACAGTAACCAAATACGATTTCTATATATACTAGCAAATAAATTAAAAAGAAATGGATACAAAATTATGCATGTCATCCAAAGCCCCCCCGTAGCAAGTATAGCAAATATAGAATTACTAAAACCAATATTCAAACTTGTACTTTCCATAAAAATAGCATGGAGATTACCGTAACCAAGTCCTAACAAAGGATTCATAAGCCATAAAGCAAACGCAATAGCATACCCATCCATACGAAGCGAATAAGAGCCCGTATCTGATTTTAATTCTATAATGTACATTATCACTACATACCCCACAGCAATACCGACAAATAACAAAGGATATTTAACTAAACTGAAAATTTTGTTGCCTGAAGAAATACCCAATGAATATAATTTTAAAACCATAAATAGAAATAAAGCAATAAATCCAGTTGTCGAAAAAGTAGTCATCAAAGCCAATATTAATAAGATAATTTTTATTATTGACATTTTTTTTCTCATAAAAAACTCGACCAACAAAGCTATTATCAACCACAGATTGAACATCGGCCCTTCCGTAAAAATGGATGTATTACGATATAAATAAGAGTTCAAAAAAGTCCCGTCTTCAAGCTGAATATTGTATAACAAGCTAAAATAGCCCTTATATGTTTGTATATATCCCCAATTTATGCGAATAGATGTATCCGTTCTAAGAATATCAGTGAGTGGGCCCAAGAGCCACAAAATTACCGAACTTATACTTAATAGTACTACAATATTCTGAAGTTTATAAAACAAAAAAAATCTCCTCCTATTAAGTATTGATATGCTAAAATAATTCAGTAGAAATGGAAGCCCTAATAAGAACATTGGCACAAAAGTAAGTTTTGTTGTCTTATTAAACGTCAGACACAAATAGATAAAGCACAAAATAAACAGTACGATTGTCTCTTTAGAAAATGATGCTTTTATCTTAAAATATTTCTTAGTTAGTAGGAAAAGAACTATACTTAAACTTGCACATATCATATCGAAATGATAATCACTTTCTACACTTGCATGCCATACAGAGTTACAATCTAATATTATAAACAGAGCAAAGATGTATTCAAACAAATCTAAGAAAATAAATTTACTTTTATATCTCATATTTTATTTTCTATGTTTTTCATTAATCTTGCTGATACATAAAGCCAGACAATAAAACTTTCTTTTAAGTAGAAAATGGAATAATCTAATTTTAAATCGTTGTTTTCTTGTATCACAATTATTTATAGCATCTTTAAACTCTTTTATTGCAAGATCCTGCCGTATTAATGAAATCGTCTTTGATACTGTTAATATATTAGAAGGATGAGCATAATAATTAGCAAAAATTCTTGTAAACTGCCATACTAATTTATTATAAACTCTTTGCTCAAACTCTTTATCACCTATGTAGTCTACATATTTCATGTATTCTTTATATAAAGCAAGGAAATTTTCAACTATCCTTTTATCAAATTTTCTAGCTGCAGATTCGTTTCTAATTCTATAATGATAAATATGCTTACATGAGTAACAGATTAAGCTCGCCTTATCTATCACATACAGATTAAAAATATTATCTTGAGTACGCCTTAATCCAGGTACGCTTTTTAAGTTATTATCAAGAATAAAACTACGTTTATAAAACCTCGCCCACGTCGAGCCTATATCTGCCCAAATTCTATTTCTCGTTTTCACTCTATAGCGAGGTAAAAATAAATCTATCAACTTAATTTTATCATTTCCTCTAAATTCAAGAATACTGTTTGTCTCTTCACCCAAAAAATAATTCAATTCTGTCCGATCTTCAAATTCAACAAATGCATCACATATTAAAACATCTGTATCAGAAGAAATATGCTTCAACAATTCCGCACCTACTTTCAACGCATCTTTTTCAATCCAATCATCTCCATCAACAAAACAAACCCATTCACCACTGGATTCTTCAAAGCCAACATTTCTTACAACAGATAAGCCTGCATTTTTCTGGTGAATCACCCTAAACCGGCTATCTCTTCTTACAAATTCATCACAAATTTCACCACATTTATCTGGTGATTCATCATCAATAATAACGACTTCAAAATCCCTATACGATTGCTCCAAAATACTATTCAAGCATTTTCGAAGCATATCATATGGTATTTTGTAAACAGGTACAATAATTGAAAATTTCATCTATTGACTCTAATTAGACAAACATTTATTTATTTTTTTCAATACCTGTTTTACCTTAAACAATAAATAAATACCATAAGGAGATGATAACCTCATCATATAGCAGATACTTCTTTGATACTTTGAAAGTTTTTTGATTTCAATTTCTTTCACTGCTGTTTTATAAGGTTCTGAGTTTAAAACAAAAGATATCTCATTAAAAATAGCAGGTAAAGACTTTGTGTTTTTCTCGCTAAAAAAGTAAATTGGTAGAGTCTCAATAAATCGCCTAATTACATTAGCATAATATGGTTTAATAAACATATTATGTGTATCATATTTCTTTACAAACTCTTGCCAACATGTGAATATTGCAGAATTTATTTCCAAAGCATTCACTTTATAAGTTCTAGTAATTGATGTTGGAATAATGCGGTAATAATACACAGGATCTTTTATATAAGCAACTTTTTTAGCATTTGCTAATATATGAGCCGTATATATAATATCATCAAATATCCCCTTCACCCTAACATCAAATTTAATTTTTGCTTTTTTAAGCATAGACAATCTAACAGCCTTATTCCAAGGACCACCATATCCGAAAGCTGGACCGGAGTGATCCGGCAACGGACAGTATGTTTTATAAAAATCAGCTTGAATCATTTTGTCTATGAATTCTCGATCTTCTGTAACAAACTCATCTCTATAAAATTTGGCCAATATTTCTTTACCATCATTACTTTGATATACATTACCTATTACAATATCGGCATTTACCTCCACACCTTTATTATACAATTTCTCCAGTGCATTCTCCGGTAGCCAATCATCTGAATCGCAAAAAATAATATATTCTCCTTTGGCTATATCCATACCATCATTTCTTGCAGCAGATACACCACCGTTTTTTTTATGAATAACAATAATACGTGCATCCTTTGCTGCATATAAATCACATATCTCACCACTTTTATCAGGACTTCCGTCATCAACCAAAATAATTTCAATTTCTTTAAGCGTTTGCTTTTGCAAACTCTCAATACAAAACCCTATATACTTTTCAACATTGTATACAGGAACAACCACTGAAAATTTAACCATAGTCATCATTATCTAATTTTAAATATCAAAACCGAACGCTTACATTTAGAATAAACTGTATCAATTGTAAACAGTTTATTATCTGGTGTTAACCTCGGATGTAGATCACATCTCATTTCTTCATACATTCTTGGATTATGATAAATATCTAACATAGGAATATATTCACCGTTTACAGTATTATATTTGAATACATGTTGCAAGTAACCCGACAATGAATATGTGTCAGAGATAAATTTTTGTCTGTCTTTAAAAAATGTAGGATGACCATCAAATTTTAACTCTTCACCTCCTATAATTTTTCTCTCCCCTGTATTTACATCATACTCACTATAGCAAGACCCTTCAAATTCACGATTAATTTTTGTAGTTAATAATACATCGTTATTTTTCCAAGCATAATGAGAGATCGTATTTTTTTCTTCCAATATTTTTAGATTATCACCATTCATATCTGAAACATAGAGACGAACATTCCATCGCATACCTGCACCTTGTGTCCAAATATGGAAAAACATAAACTTATCTCCGCTCGGCGATATTGATATATGATTAATATAATGTTGCATTTTAGGATCATCAATGTCTTTAGCTAATTTTTCATAAGAAATGATGAGTTCCTTTTTATTGTTAATTAAATCATATTTAATTATTCCATCATTCAATGGTATATTTTCATTTTTCGTATTATCAGGAAGCGAATTATAACCATATCCAGGTCTAAGTCTCTGTAATCTGGAAAAATTAACCCCAAGCCCCACCTTGAATTGCGAATCAACATCATACAACGCCATAGGTATTTGTCTAAGAACCTTTCCAGATAATATATCGACTATTTGGCAAACATAGTCTCCATCAGAAATATTATTATATAGTACATAATCCATATGTATCGGATGCCATCTTAATCTTGATCCCTGTTGCCATGACCAAGCTTTTGTAAATCCTATAGTGTTGAGTCTTTTACTTTTCAAATCATAATAAGCTATTTCAATAGGGTCCCTGTGAGTTTTTGATTTAAAAGGGACAATATGAACCAATAATTTATCTACATTTTTATTAAACTGTTGAATATCATAATAACCAAAATACACATGCTTCTTTTTTAAGGATATACAATCAATAAGCTCTATTCCATCATGTATATCAATTCGTTCTGAATTCCCAATCCTAAAGGCATCCAAACACTTTATATACATTTTCATTCTTCGTATAACATCTAAGCCATTCGAACCAATTATCCTCTTTATTACCTCTTTCATCCTTTCATTTTTTTGTTTTTCATAAAATTATTCATTCTACATATTACTAATAATAGCAAGTATAATCTATGCTTCAAAAGGTATTGAAATATTTTCATTTTTCTGATATTCCCACTACCATCCATATTTTCAACCGCTTCTCTAAATATCATTGCTTCCAGTTCTTTTTTTATTACACTAAAACTCTTCACAAGCCCTTCATTCTTCCAAAGAACAATATAATACTGCGTAAAACATTCTACTATTTTAGGCATTATTTTCACATACATTCGCTGATAAAACTCTTGATTATTTCTATATTTATATACATACCTTTTCAATGCTTCAGAAAATTGAATCATTTTTGATGCTATCTCAGCATCATATTTTTTAGTTACTGCTTCGTCATGCATAGAATAATGATATAAAGGAATATTTTCATAATACAATCCTTTAGCATACTCAAAGACTTCAAGATTAAAAATTAAATCTTGTGCTCTTTTTAAACCTGGCACATTCTGCAAATTATTTCTCACCAGCACATCGCGTCTATATATTCTAGCCCATGTTACATCAAATACTGCAAGTCGATATGATGTGGTGTGATATATCGGAAGCATTGTATCAATCATTTCTATAGATGACCTGCACTTTTTGACTTTCACATTGCTACCAAAGAAATTGATTTGCTTTGAAACTGTACCAAAATCAGCATAGCCATCCCACGCTATCACATCAACATCATCATTTACCGTTGTTATTACTTTTCGGGCGATTTCATATGTATTACTTTCGATCCAATCATCTCCATCAACAAAACTAACCCATTCACCTGTTGCAATATTTATCCCTACATTTCTAACAACAGATAATCCTCCGTTTTTTTGATGGACAACTTTAACTCTACTATCCTTAGATCTAAAATCCTCACAAATTTTTCCACAATCATCAGGACTACCATCATCTATAAGGATTATTTCTAAGTTAGAATAACTTTGATTCAATATGCTTTCTATAGACTTACGTAATAGGTCATATGGAACTTTATATATTGGTACTATTACTGAAAAAAGTATATCCATTATTTAATCTTTAATACAGGTTTTATCTTTAGAGCATTAAGCACATCTGGTGACAATATAGTAGGATTTCCTTTATTGTCCCATTTCAATTGCAATAAAAATGTATATCTCTCTGCTGTCGATTTTTTTTCCACAATAGGGGGCAGATATGTATCATGCCCATTAACCAAAATCCAATATTTACCTTCTTTGTCTACAATAGGTCTAGACATACAACCCAATCCATTAAATCGTTTTGATTGATTTACAATCGATATCGGTTTAAAAATAGCGTTCTTATCAGAAATACTTTTCCCACTACTATCAAGATAAGGTCCCCTTAGCTTATAACTTCTTGCATAACAAATTTGATAAGAACTTTCTCTCCATGCACCATTGGTGCCAAACAAGTAATAAATTCCCTTTTTCTTTATGATTGCAACTCCTTCATAATAATCAGTAATAAACAACGGCTCTCCTACTTTCTGCAAAGTTTTGCTATTTAACTGAATCATATAAAATCCTATACCCGCTCTTTCTTTAATATGCTTCCCATTCATATCACGTGAAAATGAACCATAAAATAAATATAACTTTCCTTTATCTATAAAAGGGTAAGGATCTATTAATTCCAAGCTATTGACATATGCTCCTTCATCTAAAATATTATTTGACACAACAATATCAACGAATCTAAAGTCTTGATTTATTTTTTTTGATTCAAATACAGCTATTTTAGAATCTTCACGAGATTTATGTAAAGATACAAACAACAAATACTTACCGTTGTACCTAATAATATCTGGAGACCAAACTGGATAATATCTAGTTTTTTCTATTGTTGAAGTTAAAGGGAACTTTCCATTTCTTTTTTTTTCTTCATCATACTCTGTAACATAACTAAGACAAATTTCATCTGTAGTAAATGCTGATTTATAGTAATCCCAATTGAGAAGATCCCTACTCCTAAAAATACTAACAGTATAATAAGGAATTACTATAGCAGTATCTCTTGGTATAATACTAGAAACAAAAGAATAATAGTAACCATCATCTCCTTTAATCAATGATGAATCATGATATACATAGTTACTAATAATAGGATTAACAAGATATTTCTGCTGTGAATAAACATGTATAGAAAAAACAAACGATATTGCAATTACTACAACAAAATTCACACAATCAACTTTTACATATTTTCTATTATTCACAAGAACATTATCCTTTATAAACATCAATATTTAATACAGTTCTATCAGCATATAAGATAAATTATCTAATTTATCTTTGAAAATACCAGACAGCTTCACAATACCAATAACAGTCTTTTACTCTTGTTTTTTGGTATTACCATAAGTCAAATAATAGTCGTACCAGATAAACGTTTACCACCAGTGTATTTCATTCTCTAAAACATCGATAGGAAATAAATCACCTACTTCTAAATTAGATATTCAATTCTTCTGTTAACCCATTAAAGCAATTTTCCGCAACATATCTACACACTATTAGCAGATATTACGTAAAATAAAAAAGAGTGAAGCAAGATATAGAGACAAAAAATGATTACCAGCACCTAGAAACACTCATCCCTTGGTTTGCTCAAATAGTTGAACACAGATTATCACAAATAGAGACTCTTTACTTCACTAATAAAGAACATAAATTCATAGAATGTGTTTACATAGGACATAAAAATAAAGAAATACAATATTCATTCTTCATTTTATGCTCATTTATTTTCTCCATTTTTCTCATCATTAGCTTCATAACCATATCCATAGCCATATCCATAGCCATATCTCTTACCATAACCATAGCCATACTTCTTACCATAACCATAACCATAGCTATTCTTACGTTTACTCATATCAATACTATTGATAACAGTTGCTAATTTAGAGAATTTCTTCTCATCACGAAGTGTATTAATATAACCGAAAGCTGCTTTTGGAGTGACATCAGCACGACAAACATAGACACACAAATCAGCAACACGACCAATGATAGCAGTATCCGTCACCAGACCAATAGGAGCAGTATCCAAGATGACATAATCATAACACTCCTTCAACTGTTCAATAGCCTTGTCAAGAGCACTACTCGCTACTAGCTCTGTCGGATTAGGAGGTATAGGGCCACCAGGAAGAATATCCAGATTAGGACTGATATCACTGCGCTGAATCATATCAAACAAAGTTGAATGTTTCGGATCACTCAAATAATTAGTAATACCTTCCACACGTCTGGACAAATTAAAAACTTTATTCAGACCGGGTTTACGAATATCCATACCAACTATAATAACTTTTTTACCCATATAGGCAAGACTGACTGCCGTATTACCGGCAATAAACGATTTTCCTTCACCGGGTTGACTAGAACTGAAAAGAATCACTTTCTCATCACTTCTCAACATAAAAAGCATATTAGTACGAAGAGCTCGGAAAGTTTCTTCCATCATATCATTCCTATTCTCGCGAACGACAATGGCTCCTTCTTCAGGTTTAGCACCCAAAGGTATTTCACCCAAAATAGCAACACTGGTAATCTTCTCAACGTCTTCACGATTCTCTATTTTATACTTCAACAAATCATTCAAATAAATGACACCCACAGGAATACCTAAGCCTAATATCAAAGCAGCCAGCATAAATATTTTTTTTCGAGGTGATATAGGATATTTACTAGATAGTGGTTCTTCAATAATACGCCCATTATTAGCGGTAGCAGCAAGAGTAATAGCATTCTCCTCACGCTTCTGCAAAAGCATGATATAAAGAGTTGCTTTGATTTCCTGTTGGCGAGAAATCGTCATAAACTCTTTTTCTTGTAAAGGAGCATTGCTAATACGCCCTTCAAATTTACGGGCCTGACGTTCTATGTCAGTACGCGCTATCTGAAGCCCTTTCAAAACACTATTAACAGTAGTCTGAACATTATAACGCATGGCCTCAATGCCAGTATTCATATTGATTACAGCAGGATTATTTTCTGAAGATGTACGAAGCAGACGTTTACGCTCAATCAACATTGTATTATATTGTTCTATAATCGATGCAAGGTTAGCATCCTTCAAACCGACATTAGCAGGAATAACCTCGTCAATATTCTGAGGATTGTTAATATAATCATGCAGATAGGTCACTAAGCTTATCTGAGTAGCATTTTCAGTACGTTGTTGTTCATATTTGGAATTCTCCTGCAAAGCAAGCTGAGCATCACTCGTCAAATCAGTCAAACCCGAACGTTGTTTGAAATCAGCTAATTCGCTCTCAGTTGTTCCCAATTCACGATTAATAATGCCAATACGTTCCTCAATAAACTCTGCACTTTTCTGAGCAACTTCGTTTTTTTCATCATTAGTGTCCTGATTATAAAAAGCTATAAGACGGTTGATAAAATCAATTCCACGCTGTTTTACAGTACTCTGCAGACTCATTAGAGCAATTGTTGTGGTTTTAGAAGCAGATTCAACACTCAAGTTCTCAGCATAATTTTCTGCTATAACAGTAGGATTACCAACATAGGCTACCAAATAGGTGTTTTTTTCTATAGATTGAATTGTATCATTAATAATAGCATCATTAATCGTAAAACTAAGTACCCCTACAGGAGTAGGAAGAACAGCGGGAAGCTCATCAAAATTACGTTCAAAGTCTTGTTCCATCTCATCAAGAGTATACTCTCCTTTAACAAATAATTTACCGTCCTTAGTATAAATCATTCGTAACTTAATACCTGCTTCCAACTTTTCAGCCTCTTCCGGAGTCATATAGAGATTAACCGGGGAACTCTTGTATAAAGGAGTATTATAACCGAAAGTACGCTCCTCAGAAATACCAATATAAAGTCCCAAATCATTCACTACTTTTTTTATTAAAGTACGAGACTTTAGGATTTCAACTTCATTATCAAAATTGTTAGTCATTGAAAACATACCCAAATCCTGAAGAGCACCCAGAGGATTATTAGCAGAACTACCACTACGCTTATCATTCTCCTTAATCAATACAGCAGAACTAACATTATAAACAGGAGCTTGATAACGAAGATAAATATAGCAGCCTACTAAACAGATCAGCACACTGGCTACAAACCAGGGCCAATAGACAAAGTATTTAAAGAAGATGGCATACAGATTGATAGATTCGTCACTCTTTGATTGATCACTATCTAAATTTTGGTCGTCTCGCAACATGGGAATATTTACAATTTAACAATTTACGATTGAAATAACAATAAGGTTGATTACCGGACTATATTAACTATCAGACTGGCAATGGATACCAATATGGAAGTAGCACTGAACCAAAGGGTAGTGCTACTGCCGATATCAGAATTCTTGGCTTTCGTCTTATTAGGAGTGACATACAGGATATCGTTCTGACGCAAGTAATAATAGGGTGAAAGCACCAAATCGGCATTATTCAGATTCAAAGTGATTATCTCACGTTTTCCTGTGGCATCCTCGCGAATCAGCTTCACATTATCACGAATACCATAAACAGTCATATCACCGGCCATAGCAAGGGCTTCCAGAATATTTACCTTTTCATTACCAACAGTAAACGTTCCCGGACGAGCAACTTCACCCAAAACTGATATCTTGTAATTAGCCATACGTACGGTCACAATCGGACTCTCTTTCAAATAAGGTTGCAACTTCTCCCGAATAAGGTCTTCAGCCTGATTCTTAGTCAAACCACCAACTTGAAGACGCCCAATGACAGGAAAATCTATTTCACCCTTATTATTCACAAGATATTGCTGCAAAGTGGGCTGCGTAGTAGTATTGATATTGGTCAAGGCAGCATTCAACGGTGTCTGTACTGTCAAATTGAATGGAGCAGCAGCCTGAGGGTCAGTAGTATTCACGGTGATACTCAGCAAATCTTTCGGCATGATTTCAGCATCATAAAGAGGAAGAGAATTACTGCCACTATTCACAACTTCAGGGTTCTGCATGTAAGGAACACTCTTATAAGAAGTACAGCCTGCCAGTGCCAAAGGAATAGCCAATACTAAGAGAAATTTTCTGATTTTCATATTTGTTACTTGTTTTTTTAGCAAGAATAATGATGTTATAAAAATAAGTCTCTATTTCCCGAATAAGCGTGCAAAGAAACTTTTCGGTTTTTCCGGTTCAGAACCATACTCATATTTGCGCATGAGATCTTCATAGGTAAGTTTACGGTTAATCATCTCGTAGATCATTCCCCAGTCGGGAAGACCGCCAAGATTACGATCGTCAATAAATACATCCGCTTTCAACTTGCGGGAAAAATGGTTATTCAAGTTCTTCTCCTCTTCCGGATAGTCACGGTTGACGGCATAAAACTCAAGACCACGCTCACGACAAAAAGCAACCGCCTCGTCCAAAAGCTTACCCTCACGGACACTCCAGAGGATAAGCTTATGGCGTTCGGAACTCAGTTTTTTTAGGGTATCGATGGCAAAAGGAATCTCACGACCGATAGAGGGATAACGATGCTCGACTATGGTACCATCAAAATCTACTGCTATAACCAAAATAAAACAGATTGTGTTAAATTAAATATCAAAGTATACTTGACAACAAGTCAGAAAAGTAAAAGGAAAAGCATATAAATCAGCCCGAACATCATCAAAAGCCAAAAAAGAAACAGAATTCTCATGCCATTCTTCTTACTCATTCGCATACACTTGTTCATCATTATTATATATCATCCGCTGACAAAAGTTCTGACAGCAAGCCTATATTGCAATAGAAACCGGGGACGGGAACGCCTGAGGTGATTTATTGATTTATATTTATGCGTAGAGTCCAGACGCTCCAAACAAAATCCCCGGTTATTTTTTACTCATCGACATATTCCCATGGATAGGGATTCTCTTCTATATTACGAAGTTCTTCAACAGCCTCAATCTGTTCGGATGTAAGAGAAGCCTGCCCCCATCCATCCACAATCTTACGGGCAGACTGCAACAAAGCTTCTTCATAAGTCTCACCATAACAATAGGTCAACAGCCTGACTTTGAGCAAGGAGTCCGGAAGCCGTTCCAAAACATCACAAGCACGTACAAGAATCTCTTGCTTTTTCTGCTCCTTATCACCATAATTGTATATAGTGGCATTGTAACCCATCAAAAGAGCCAAACACAAGTTGGCCTCTTCTTCGATATCGGAACTTTTTGCAGCAAAAAGAGAATCGGATTTTAAGAGAACATCTTTATTCTGACGGCAAAAGTCATCAGAATAAAGAGGCTCACCATCCATGCCGAGATACATTAAAGTATGGGCGGCATGCTGAAGCTCAACAGCACGAGAAAGTAAAGAATTCATTTTATAATTGAGATGATATTATTTTATAAACTTTAGATAGGATTTGGGCACTTTGACGCTTGCGACCAAAACGCCCTTGATACGGATAACCACATAAGTTTTATTAGCTTCCGTAGCAACCTCACCTTCAATTCCACTGAAATCCCCCTTGACAACTTTCACTTTAGCTCCAATAGCAAAAGGTTCGTTATCAAAGTTAACCCCATCAGGATTCAAATCCATCACAAACATGAAGTCTTCCATCTGCTTATCAGGAACAACCAACATGGAATGAGTAAATAGATCCTTCATGTAGAAAAGCTGGACATTATAAACATTGGATATGTCGCAAGCTGTTTGTTTAGTAGCACAGATGAAGATTAAATTTCGAATAACAGGAACCTCACTACGTTTACGGCGATACTTCAGCTGTGATATCACAATTCGCGTGGGAAGATAATAGTCAAGATCCAGCTTCTCTTCGGACTTAAGCTTATCTAAGGATTTTCGGACAGCAAACTCTTGCTTATCACGAGTGCGGGCAGCAAACCAATGTTTTTGATTTTCAATCACTTGCAAAAAGAGAATCGAGGATTTTACTATAGTTTCGGGTGCGCTTCGCGGTTTGAACGAGACATATTCTCTTTCAAACCGTAGCAAATAGATATTTCAACTTAATGCGTTATAAACGAAGATATTAAATTCAAAAAAGCGTTTTTTAATCGTTCGTTTAATGGGCAACATTATCATGCCTTTAAAATAAAGTTTGAAGGTATAAAAATGAAAGGATATTAAATATATATATCATTAGTATTATCGTATTGATTATTAGTAATATAAGTAACAAAATTCGAAATAATAGAAATATTTTTATTAAACATCTTGCACGTTCAAAAAATACCCCTTATCTTTGCGCCCATTAAACGAACGTTTTCTGGACACCCCCTATTTTTCGCTATACCATTCTAATTTACTGCATATTACATCTGTTCGAAAAGTATTTATTTCATTTTATTGTCTCTCCTCTATTCTGCACATCAACAATCCTTTTATCTTTGCGCCCCTATTTACAAATTAACTGTTTTTAATTAAATAATTTTTCAAAATGAGTAATTCAAAAAAAACGCTGCTAAAAGCGAAGAAACAGGGTTAGTAAAACCAAGTGAACAAAACAGACAATCCTCTGAACAAGCGGAAAATAAACCACACAGAGGCCGTCCTAAGGGTAAAAAAGTTAAAGGAATTAACAATAACCAGGAAAGCATGCTGGGAAATCTTTTGGATGAATACATCGAGGGTAATTTCTACGTTGGAAACAATGAAAAGATTCCACCCGAAAAACTCGAATTGGCCCCGCTTATAGAGCGCATAGCAGAAACCAAACTCTTCCTAAATAATGACGGAATCCCTATGTCAAAGAGTACTTTAACCAAAATGGCAGAAAAAATGTGGCAAAAGGATAAAAGAGTACGACACAATGAAAAGCATAAGGAGAAATCACCCTACAGAAAAGACAGAAATTAAAAAGATACTGTCAAAACAGCAAGACCTACCTTTGCCCTCACGTTAACAAGACCAAGTCAGACCTCAATGAGATGCCGCTTCCTCTTATGCGAAGCGACATCTTTTTTTATGCTATGGCATGAGCTTGAAAACGTAACCAACATTATTATTAATTAAATATATCGTAAGATGAAAAGACACGAGTTCAAAAATCCGGTTCCAGTCCGTGAAAGAATGGCAGAAAAATGGAAAAAACGGTTCATGTTCGAAAAGGGGTATTCTGAGGAATGTGCAGAATACATGGCACAAAGATTGATCGACCTCATTGACCACATGCAGTATGGCTATGCCCTTATTGCCTTTCACAAACAAGGCACAATCTTCAAAATGGTGAAAGCAACCCTCATGCCCTATGAAAGTTTCTTTCACCGATTCTATGAAATGGAGCGCATAGAAAGTACTATAGTTTACTGGGATGTAGAGTCACAGGCTTGGAGAAGTTTCCAGTTGGAGAATTTATTGGACTGGAGCCCCGTCTGCTAATCATTAATCACTTATCGTTTAATCACTAAAGAAATGGCAATGAATTGTACAGGGGTACTGTATTTCCCTATAGCTATAAGTCTACTCGAAGGAGTAGCAACAGAATTGATAGAAGCCCGGTTCGGGCTGAAAGGTGTAGCGGCATTCATAAAGCTACTCGGAAAAATTTATAAAGAAGAGGGATATTATCTAGTGTGGAACAAAGAGCAATGCATGCTCTTTGCCCACAAATTAGGAAACGAATTATCGGATGAGGAAATGCAGGAAATCGTAGAACTTCTGATAGCGAAAGACATATTTGACCGGAAAATGTATGAGGAACACCAGGTATTGACATCCGTACACATACAGAAAGTATGGCTGGAAGCTACCAAACGCAGAAAACGGGACTTGACTCCCCTCCCTTACTTCCTTATGGAAACCAAAGTTCCTAAAAACGGGAAAGAAGAAAATGAGGTACAGGATGTATTGTTTCCACCAGAAAATGCATGCAATTCCGAACAAAGTAAAGAAAAGCAAAGTAAAGAAAAGGAAAATACTCCCCCTCTAACTCCCCAAGGGGAGAACGGAGGTGAAGGAACGGAGGGCTCTTCTTTCGACATCCCGGGATATGCCTACAACAAGAAGACACACAATCTGGAAGGTTTGATGTTGGAGCTGCAACAACTTCATATCGTAAACCGAAATGAAATCAACGCCATTCTACGGCTATCCGACTACGGAAGACTAGGAGGGTATGTGTTTAAAATAATCAGTAGTACACGATGGAGTACTGTACTGGCAAAAGGAAAATACGTCATCGCCGCACTAAGAAAAGAGAAAACCGGAAACGGCTGATAATCAAGGCTAATATCAGTATTTGCCAAGGCTACACCCTTTGCCTCCTATAGCTACACCCTTTATGACAAAGGGCTACACCATACGGGCGAAAGGGTGTAGCCATCCTAAAGTACCCGTCAAGGCTTACAAAATATACATCAATGTATAATACATCAATGTATATTTTTGAAATAATCATATACAGGTAGTACACGCACCGTTTTATCCCCAATAATAAACTTGTCACGCTGATTAAATGACAGCAATAATCCCTCAGGCAGATTAAAAAAGTTCAAGGCGTCCAGCAGTCCTTCAACTTCACGTTTCCTGTTTTCGGCAGTCAATGAATAGCAAACCTGAATAGCTAAACAGGGTACACTGTTTTCAGCTATAATAAAGTCACATTCTTTCTGATTCTCATTATAATAAAAAATTTCCGAATAACGGCGACGCAACTCTGCAAAGACCATATTCTCCAATCGACGTCCTTCGTCACGGGTAAATGAAGGAGAGGCTATTGAAACTACACCATTATCCACGCAGTACACTTTCTTAGGATTTAGCAACTGTGCCTTATAAGAATATGAGAATCTCGGGACAAAGCTTATTAAATAGGTTTGCTCAAAATAAGAAAAATAATCCGATACAGTAGACGTACTTTTCACTCCAAGCACTTGCTTGAGTTTATTGGCGGAAACCAAATTTCCTATATTCCCTACTAAATAAGCCAATAAACTTTTTAATGAATGCTCATCACGAATATTATACCTTACTGCGATATCACGATAGACAATATCATTGACCAAATCAGATAACACATCCGGATTATCTAATTGCAAGTATTGCGGAAAGCCTCCTTTATATAGGTAATCATATAAAGAGCCTTCACCAATCTCTTGTTCTTTATAACCACAATATTCTGCATAAGAAAAAGGAAAAAGTTCTTTAGTAATGTGCCGTCCGGTCAATTTGGTCCCCAATTCACGACTCAACATGAAAGCATTGGAACCAGTCACCACCACATAGAATCCTTCATCCAGCTTACCCCTGACATACACTTCCCATCCCTCAACAACCTGAACCTCATCGAAGAAAAGAACTCTACACTTCTCATTTTCCTTAATTACTTCATCTACTATGCGGAAATCGTTAAACTCAAAACCATATAACAGAGGAGTATCAAAATTCAAAAAAACAGTCTCTTCCAACTGATATTTATCCATTAGCATCTGAAACAGCAAAGTACTTTTTCCACACCGGCGTATACCCGAAATAATTAGTGCATAATCCTGCAATAACGGAGAAAGAGAAGATAACAAATCACGCCTGTATCCCTGACCTTTTTTTATCCGCTCACCCTGCATGCGGATTGCTTCTATGATATCCGACCGACTTATCATAATATTTATCTTTTTAAGTTCAAGTGCAAATATAGGCATTCCATTCTGAATGGACAAACCCTTCCATTCTAAATGGATGTTCCTTTCCATTCTGAATGAACAGAGAAAAAGAAGGGGCTAACTCCTCAATTGGAGCCAGCCCCTTACATATAATAAAGAGATTCTTCTCGATTACCGAACGGCTATATGAGTATTTTGCAAAGAAGCTTCATTTGCTCTTGTCAGTATAGAAAAGCAATCTTATTAAGATTAATTAAAACAGTAAATGGCATATCATTCAATAATGAAGCTAATTTTGTAACAAATAATCAAAATAAAGTATGAGAATCTATGAGTAAAACTTTCAATATCTATTGCGACGAAAGTACGCATTTGAAAAACGATGGACATCCATATATGCTTTTAGGCTATGTTAGTATCGCATATCCCCAGATAAAGATGGCTAAAGAACAAATCAAAGCTATTAAGGTAAAGTATAACTACGAAGGTGAATTAAAATGGACTAATGTTCATGACGCTACATTTCCGATGTATAATGAGCTCATTAAATATTTCTTTACGACAGATATAAAATTCAGAGCTGTAGTCGTAGACAAATCTCAAATAGATGAGACTCGCCCTGAATATACTTTCAATGATTTCTATTTTAGAATGTACTATCAACTCTTGCATCATTTATCTGACATGGAGAATGAATATAATGTCTTTTTTGATATCAAAGATACATGTAGCCATAAGAAGCTCCATACATTACAAGATATTTTAAAATGGAACTCTTCTATCAGACACTTTCAGTTTATCCGTTCTCATGAAAGTTATTTTGTGCAGTTGGCAGATATATTAATGGGAGCCATTAACTATAATCTCCGAATTGAAAAAGGTGATGTGGAAGGTAAGGTTATAGCAAAAAGAAAACTTGTTGACAAAATTCAAGAACACGCAGATATCTCTTTAAACAGAACAACGCCACTATCAAAGAAAAAATTTAATCTATTCTTTATCTCACTAAAATAATAGTTATGCCTTTTAATCTACTGAAAAAATATCCGGAATTACTTGAAATTCTACACATGAATGAGCATCAACGTAAAGAATCTCTTATGAGAATCTACAAAAGAGATATAGAAGATAATCCAAATTTCAAGTTCAGAGAGAAACAAATCTATCCGACCAAATCAGATGGAGTGGCTGATATGGGGCGACAATTTACGCACCTTACTTGCGAAGAGGCAAAAGAAACAGATGAGAATGGTAATTTGCTTCCAGCCAAGCGAGTTTTTGAAAAAGACCGTTCTCAACGATTGCATTGGATCAATCATCACATTCAAGAATTGTCTTCTGAAAATATAGAAGTCTTCAGTGTGACAGAACGTGATCAGAAAAAACGTTGCGATATTACCAAAACATATGTTTACGATAAAAAAGAGAAATATGTGATAGTTCTCGAATGCCAAAGAAAAAGCTCTTATTACTTATTAACAGCCTATTATCTGAATAAAGAGTATGCGGAAAAAGGCATAAAGAAAAAAATGAAGAAGCGTTTACCGAATATTGAATAAAAAAACGCAGGGCTCAGATTTATATCAAGATAAACCGAGCCCCGAAACTCCTTCTATTTGTAGATGAGCGTTGCAAATATACGCTGATATATTTAAATATACAACATTTTTTGCACCATGATTGTTTATTTAACACCTTGAAATAATCATATTCAGAATGAAAAAAATAGCGGTCGACTCACAAAGGGAGTCAACCGCTACTAAATATTAATATAAAAACGCTTTCTTGATTAGAGAGCACCTACTTCTTTCAATGCAGCGTTAGTTCCGTGAACAGCCTTAGCACTGGCAGCGAATTTTTCTTTTTCATCAGCAGTCAGTTCCAGTTCAACGATCTTTTCGATACCATTCTTGCCCAAGATAACGGGAACACCGATACAAAGATCAGATTCGCCATATTCGCCTTCCAGCAATACAGAGCAAGGAATCATCTTCTTCTGGTTGTGAATGATAGACTCAACTACATAAGCTCCTGCTGCACCCGGTGCATACCATGCAGAAGTACCCAGCAACTTAGTCAGAGTGGCACCACCTACCATAGTAGAAGCTACAACTTCGTTCAGTTTTTCTTCGCTCAACAGTGTGCTAACCGGTTGTCCTTTGTATGTAGCCAAACGAGCCAACGGAATCATAGTAGTATCACCATGACCGCCGATTACCATACCTTCTACTTCGTTTGCATTGCAACCCAAAGCTTGAGACAGGAAATATTTAAAACGAGAGCTGTCCAAAGCACCTCCCATACCGATAACACGGTTCTTAGGCAGACCCAAAGATTTCAATGCCAGATAAGTCATTGTATCCATCGGATTAGAAATAACTACAAGGATAGCGTTGGGAGAATATTTCAATGCATTTTCAGCAACTGTTTTCACGATACCGGCATTCACACCGATCAACTCTTCACGAGTCATGCCCGGCTTACGGGGAATACCTGATGTGATAACAATAACGTCAGAATTTGCAGTCTTCTCATAATCGTTGGTGCAGCCTACAATAGTGGTATCAAAACCCAACAATTGAGCTGTCTGCATCATATCCATTGCCTTACCTTCTGAAACGCCTTCCTTAACATCCAGCATTACCACTTCGTCAGCCACTTCATTAAAGGCCAACACATTAGCGCATGTAGCACCTACGTTACCTGCACCTACTACGGTTACTTTTGACATAATCTTCAATTTTTTGTTTATATGTGTAATAAAGTTGCGACAAAAGTACAACGACATTCGTAATTAAGGAAATTTTTCCGTAATAATTTTAGTTAAATGATTATTAAGTTAAGGGTTGGTGATTAGCGATTGACGATTAATGCTTATTTTTGCGGCGGAATAGACCTAACCCTATTTTACACACCTATTATATTAATGAAACAATATGGCAAATAACAAAAATAAGCTGGTGATTATTGCAGGTACTGTATTAGTATTAGCCTTGGTGGGCGTCACTGTATTATTACTCACCGAGAAGCAGACCAACAAAGAACTGGTACAGGAATTTCAACTGGAAAAGGAAGACCTGGAAAACGAATATACACGCTTTGCACAACAGTATGACGAACTGAAATTAACAGTCTCCAACGATTCCCTGTCCGTACTATTAGAACAGGAGCAACTGAAAACCCAACGTCTATTAGAAGAACTGCGTACCGTAAAAAGCAGTAACGCCGCTGAAATACGCCGCCTGAAAAAGGAACTTGCCACCTTGCGTAAAGTAATGATAGGTTATATCAACCAGATAGATTCACTGAATAGACTGACCGCCCATCAGAAAGAGGTAATCGCACAGGTCACGCAAAAGTACAACGATGCTTCCCGCCAAATCAGCAATCTGGCGGAAGAGAAAAAGAATCTGAATAAGAAAGTCACCCTTGCCGCACAGTTAGATGCTACCAATATCAATATACAAGCTGTCAACAAACGGGATAAAGTAGCCAAGAAAGTAAAAGACGTGGTGAAATTCAAGATAGGATTTACTATCGTCAAAAATATCACAGCTGAAACAGGCGAACGTACTATCTATGTCCGCATCACCAAACCGGATAATGACGTGCTGACTAAAAACCCTTCCAATACATTCCCGTATGAAAACCGCGAGTTGGGGTATTCCATCAAAAAGTACATTGAATACAACGGTGAAGAGCAAAATATAACCGTGTACTGGAACGTAGAAGAGTATCTATATGCAGGTACCTATCGGGTAGATCTTTTCGCAGACGGAACACTTATCGGCTCGCAATCCTTTACATTGGACTAAAAAAGATTAAATTATTTTGAGGTCTCACTGAAAGCCTATACATTTGCATCGTTGTTTATGCAATTATTGTTGCATCACAAAACAACGTTTTAATCACCTTAATAATGTATAGACACGATGAGAAAGTTCTTCTGTTTCATTTGGTTGGTATGTCTGACCTTCTCTGTCGGTGCACAAGAGGTTTTGAGTCTCGATAGTTGCCGTGCATTGGCCATTGCCAATAACAAAGAACTACTGATAAGCCAGGAGAAAATTAACTCTGCACATTATCAGAGAAAAGCGGCGTTTACCAACTACCTTCCCGATATTTCCGCCACCGGTGGATATATGCGTACCCAAAAAGAGATTTCACTATTGAGTGATGCCCAGAAAGGTGCATTAGGTTCAATGGGAACTCAGGTAAGCGGTGCCATGCAAAATGGTATACAAGGTATACTGACACAGCACCCTGAGTTGACACAGAATCCGCAATTCATGGCGTTGATCCAGGCGTTAGGAAGTGTGGACGTTGCCTCTCCGCTCAACGGCCTCGGAAATTCCCTCGTTGACGCATTTCGTACAGATACCCGCAACATGTATGCCGGCGCCCTGACGCTGACACAACCTTTATATATGGGCGGCAAAATCCGTGCTTACAACAAAATCACCAAATATGCAGAAGAACTGGCACGTCAGCAACATGACAGTGGTCTGCAAGATGTAATACTTAGTACCGACCAGGCTTACTGGCAGGTAGTATCACTAGCCAGTAAAAAGAAGTTAGCCGAAGGGTACCTCAAGTTACTGCAAAAGTTGGAAAGCGATGTGGACAAGATGATCGCCGAAGGTGTTGCCACCAAAGCGGACGGTCTATCTGTAAAGGTAAGAGTGAACGAAGCGGAAATGACACTGACTAAAGTCGAAGATGGCTTGAGCCTGTCCAGAATGTTATTATGCCAGTTATGCGGTTTGGACTTGTCCTCTCCTATCACGCTGAAAGATGAACGGGAAGACGATCTCTCTCCTGATCCGGTAGCAGCAAATGGAATTGATCTGAATACGGTTTATGCTACACGGCCGGAAGTACGCAGTCTGGAACTTGCCACAGAAATCTACAAGCAGAAGGTAAACGTCACTCGCTCCGAATATCTGCCGTCACTGGCTCTGATGGGAAGTTATATGATGACCAACCCCTCCGTTTTCAATGGTTTTGAAAAGAAGTTCAAAGGTATGTGGAATGTGGGCGTGGTATTACAAGTTCCTATCTGGCATTGGGGTGAAGGCATGTACAAGGTGAAGGCAGCCAAAGCGGAAGCCCGTATCGCCCAATACCAATTGGACGATGCTAAAGAAAAGATAGAACTTCAAGTCAATCAGTCCGTCTTCAAGGTTAATGAAGCCGCTAAAAAGCTGATTATGGCAGAAAAGAATCTGGAAAAAGCAGATGAAAACCTTCGATATGCCACACTCGGATTTGAAGAAGGCGTGATAGCTGCCAGCAACGTACTCGAAGCACACACAGCCTGGCTTTCAGCCCAGTCCGAAAAGATAGATGCACAAATTGATGTGAAATTGACTGACATCTATCTGAAGAAGGCGTTGGGAGAATTAAAAATTAATAATTAAAAATTAAAAGGGTGAGAATTCATAATTCATAATTCATAATTCATAATTACCTAAATGGATACCAAATCACAAAACAGTAACATGCTATTAGCGTTTTTAACGCTGACAGGCGTCATTGCCATTGTAGCCGTAGTAGGTTTCTTCATGTTGCGTAAAGGACCGGAAATCGTACAGGGTCAGGCAGAGGTCACAGAATACCGGGTATCGAGTAAAGTACCGGGACGTATTCTGGAATTCCGTGTGAAAGAGGGACAAAGCGTGCAGGCCGGAGATACACTCGCCATACTGGAAGCTCCGGATGTATTAGCTAAACTGGAACAGGCTC